>Ga0302324_100000593_pt1 | contig 93225 bp, 80 predicted proteins | sample Palsa_T0_1_FD_201949 | JGI IMG/M metagenome (GOLD analysis project Ga0302324, IMG submission 201949) | Peat permafrost microbial communities from Stordalen Mire near Abisko, Sweden - Palsa_T0_1 | ecosystem: Environmental > Terrestrial > Soil > Palsa > Peat permafrost | place: Sweden: Abisko... | reverse complement strand
AAATTCAAACTCGGAATAGATCCTCCCATAGAAGGGCGATCGCTCGTCTTCCTCGCTCACATAGATATGGCGCCAATTGTAAAAAGGTTCTATTTCGTGCATAAATTACTTCGATTAAATGCCCGCTATATCTATTTAAATGCCCGCAGCATCTATGGCCTTTTTAACACTGCCCGATTTAAGCAATAACTCCCTGGCCCGTTCATAATCTGTCAGCCCGGTGTTGTCCATCAGCATCCTGGTCCCGCGGTCCACCAGCTTGCTGTTCGTCAGCTGCATGTTTACCATCTTGTTACCCTCCACCCGACCGATGCGGATCATGACGGCCGTGGACAACATATTCAATACGAGCTTCTGTGCCGTACCGCTCTTCATCCGGGTACTGCCCGTTACGAACTCGGGCCCTACGACCACCTCGACGGGGTAATCGGCCTCGGCTGCAACCGGCGAACCTGGATTACAAACGATACAGCCGGTCGGAATATCTTTGCTCCGGCTTTCCTGCAACGCCCCGATCACATAAGGCGTTGTACCGCTGGCAGCAACACCTACTACAATATCCCTTTCCGAAATAGCGTACTGCACCAGATCCAGCCACCCCTGCCTCCCATCATCTTCTGCATTCTCAACCGGCCTGCGGAGAGCCGTTTCACCACCCGCTATGATTCCGATGATCAGGTCAAAAGGCATACCATAGGTAGGCGGGATCTCGCTGGCATCCAGCACCCCCAACCTCCCGCTGGTCCCCGCGCCAATATAGAACAGCCTGCCTCCCGCCAGCAGTTTGTCGGCGATAGCCGTAACCAGCCTTTCGATCTGCGGTATGGCTTTCCCCACAGCATCCGGCACCGTTTTGTCTTCCCGGTTGATACCGGCCAGTATCTCGTGTGTGCTCATCTTCTCGAGCCCATGATACTGGCTTTCCTCTTCTGTAACCTTTTCAAAAACCATACATTCTATTATTTTGACCCTGGTCTATCGATGATATTTGATCAGTCCGTCCATGGGTTTCTGCAGGATAATACCCAGCTCGAATTCATAGCTGCTGCACAGTTCCCTGACCACATCTTTGAACCCATAGGCTACCCCGCCTACAAAATGGATAGGCAATTTCCAGCTTTCCCGGTATTTACACAAATGCTGGAAGAAAAAATCATTCAACCCATCCTCGATGATATTTTCGATCATATAATGCCCCCTGTTCTCCATCAGGAAGAGACTAAACGACGCGAGGTAACGGTTTGGCAAAGACTTTTTGTACACATTTTCCAGTATCTCCTGCCTGTTCGTAACGTATTTGGCGTCGAACTTATACCTCAGCTCCTCGTCAAAAGTATTATAAAGATAGTATTGTAACACTTTTTTGCCCAGGTAGGCCCCGCTTCCCTCATCCCCCAGGACATAGCCAAGCCCGGGACTGTTTTTCGCTATCTTTTTTCCGTCAAAATAACAGGAAAAACTGCCTGTGCCCAGGTTACACACCATCCCCCTGGAAGATCCGCACAGCGCTATCGCTGCCCCCATAAGGTCATGGGTCACATGCGCCTTCACGCCCGGAAAGGCAAGCCGGAGCGCCTGTGCGACGATTTTCCGGTTCGCCGGACTTGCGCAGCCTGTTCCATAGTAATAGATTTCATCCACCGGCAGTTTTTTCAGCGCCGGCAACAACTCCTGGTCCAGCACCCGTCCAATCCCGGCCGCGTCGAGAAAATAAGGACTGATGCCCACGGTATCTACCCTTTTTTTCTTCCCGTTATGAAGAAGGCACCACTCACATTTCGTGGAGCCGCTGTCAGCGATTAATGTGTTCATGCCAATCGATTAGTTTATTTTCCGACAATCCTTACCTTTTCCTATAACCTGCCCCTCCCAACCGCGTGCGCCTTCGGCGCTTTTTCCCGCTAATGTCGGGCCAAACCGAGCGGCGTCCGCCGGTGGCGGGCGTCGCGAAGACAGGTGAACCGAAGGCGAAACCTGCGAACGAGCCCTTTCCTGTGGAAAGGGTGAAGTTCAGCGTAGCTCTGCCAATCGGGCTCCGCCCGATTTGGTGCAAGTTAAATATGATTGCTTAATTTGCAGCCTTCGGCATTTGCCGGAAGCGTAAAATTTCTGCTCGAATGAAAAAAATACAAGTCTGGCTACCCTTATTATTTGCGATAGTAATGATCGTCGGAATGGTTATCGGCTTTCGCCTAAGAGGAAATATCCGCCCCACCGGCTTCTTTAAAACCCGGAAACAGTCTACCGTACAAGAGGTGCTGGACCTGGTGAACAATTATTATGTAGATTCCGTTGCAATGGACAGCCTTGGCGACAACGCCATCGAAGGGATGCTATCCCATCTGGACCCCCATTCCTCCTTTATCCCAGCCGTCGACCTTTCCGAGATGAACGAGGACCTGCAGGGCAATTTTGAAGGCATCGGAATCGAATTCCAGATCTTCGACGATACCGTTAATGTAATGAATGTGCTCGCAGACGGCCCCAGCGATAAGGCTGGCCTCCGGGTAGGAGATAAGTTCATCAAAGTAGGCGATTCCCTGGTAGCCGGCAATGGCATCAGCAATGAAAAGATCCGCCGTATGCTGCGCGGGCCGGGAGCCAGCAAAGTGACCATCTCGCTGTTAAGGGCAGGCGACCCGGGCGGCCTCCGGCAGATCACGATCAGCCGCGGCATCATCCCCCTGCCTTCCGTGGACGTAGCCTATATGGTCAATAAAGAGATCGGCTATATCCGTATCAATCGATTCTCCGAGACCACCCACGCGGAATTCGCCCGGGCGATGATAAAATTGCAGGAGCAGGGCTTGCAGCGCCTGATCCTGGACTTGCGGGAGAATGGCGGCGGCATCTTGCAGGAGTCGATCGAGATCGCAGATGATTTCCTCGATGGCGACAAACTGATTGTCTATACCGTAGGGGTACACTCCCCAAAAGTGGAGTACCGCTGCCGGCGCGACGGCTTGTTCGAAAAAGGTAAACTGGTCCTCCTTACCGATGAAGGAACGGCCTCCGCCAGCGAGGTCCTGACCGGCGCCCTCCAGGACTGGGAACGGGCCACAGTCATCGGTAGAAGAACTTTTGGCAAAGGCCTGGTACAACAGCCTTTCGAACTCACCGATGGATCTTCCCTTCATCTTACCATCGCCCGGTATTATACCCCAACCGGGCGCAGCATCCAGAAACCCTATAACAACTCCGGACACGATGACTATAACGAGGAAGTCATGAAGCGCTTTCATGACGGGGAAGTCCTGCATGGCGACACCTCCACCCGACATGCCGGACTGGCCTTCAGGACACTCGGCCCGGAAAAAAGAACGGTCTATGGCGGCGGTGGGATCACCCCCGACGTCTTCGTCGGTTTCGATACCAGCACCCTGACTCGGAGCATTACCACCCTTTTTGTCGATGGCACCCTCCACCGGTTCATCTATAGCTATTATATCCAGCATTTGCCGGCTTTCCAGGTCTTCAAGGGACCTGCTGAGTTCCATGCGGAGTTTCATGACGATGAAAAAGTCTGGAATGCCCTGACCGCCTATGCCGTAAAAAAAGACAGCATTGACCTTCGCTCGATCCCGGCAAAAGAAAAAACGACCCTCCAGCATCGGATCAAAGCGCTGCTGGCCCAGCAGATCTGGCGCAACGAAGGCTATTATGAGGTCAGCAACGACTACGATCCGGCCTTTGCCAAAGCTCTCGAAGTTGTCGGCAAATAAAGCCGCCCCAAAGGCTCAGACCGTCTATAATAAAATAAAAAAAGGCCGGATTACCGCATCCGCGATGATCCGGCCCGATATTCCGGCCCTGCGCAAAAGGTTTATTACTTTTCTTCCTTGTCCAGCAATTCCTTCTTCTCGATCCGGTAGGAAGTGATCAGCCCAAGCCCTCCGCCGATGGCGATCAGCGCGAAATAAATGCTCACATTGGCGCCATTCACTTCTTCATCCCCCCCGCCATAACGGCTGACATAGTGGCCCACCTTATAAAGCAGGGTATTATCGAGCAGATACGCGACGAATAAACCCAACCCCGCCCCCACTAACAACAACCCCCACTTAAGGCTCCGGAAAGGGGCGGGTCTCGGTTTCTCTGGCTTGAAATGCGGGTCCAGCCCTTTCTCAACCATCGCCAACGTCTCGCGGTTACGCATATACCGGATGCCAAATAACAAGGCGCAGATGGCCAGGGTCATAATGATAAACCACAAAAAAACTAATTGATCGGGTCCCATACTATAATTTTTAACGTTTATTGATTTTCGGCCTTCTTATCCATCTGACTACTGCAGCAAGCCTGAGGTTACAGTGTCGGCCTTTTTACCCTATCTCTGACCCAGGTTGTTCCGGTCAGGTTACAGCCAAACCCCGATCCGGCACTGATTTATTTTTGTACCTTACTATGTAACCTGCCATAGCAAATGTAAGTCTTATAGTGGTGACATATATAGAACTCACTGATACAGAGATTATTAAAAGAGTCCTGCAAGGCGAACAGGCATTGTTCGCCCAATTGGTCCAACGGTATCAGCAATATGTGTTTACCCTGGTTGGCCGTTTCACCGCCAGCCGGGAAGATGCCGAAGAGATCAGCCAGGACATATTTGTCAAAGCTTATCGCTCGTTGGCGGATTTTAGAGGAGAGGCCAAATTCAGCACCTGGCTATATACTGTCGTCCGGACAAGCTGTATCACCTTTTTACGTAAAAAAAAGCTGGATACCACCTCGCTGGACAATGAAAGAACCTTCCTGCAACTGGAAAGCAAGGAGTCTGGCTTTAAAGCAAATATGATCGAACAGAAATCCAGGCACGCCATGGTAAATGCCGCCATCCAACTGTTGAGCCCCGATGATAGCCAGGTCCTTACCCTCTTTTATAAAGGAGAACAGACCCTGGAAGAGATCGGACGCATAATGGGCCTGGACCCCAATACGGTGAAAGTGAAATTGCATCGGGCGAGAAACCGCCTGAAAGAGAAGATGGAAAAACACTTTAGCTATGCGGTACAGGAATTACACGAGGATTAATCATTTAACACCCGGTTTGCAAAATGAACCGGAATTTTATACTTTCAATGCCAATCGCATGAACACGGAAGATACAAACCACGATACCCCCCACATTACCATGGAAGATCGGTTGTGGGACTATATCGACGGGCTTGGCAGCCCGGCCGAGCAGTCCGCGATAGAAGCGCTGATAGCCGCCAATCAGGAATGGCTCCGGAAATACCGGGAGTTGCTGGATGTACATCAATTGATGACCAGTTCCGAACTGGATACCCCACCGATGCGCTTCACAAAAAATGTGATGGAAGAAATCGCCCGCCATCACGTGGCTCCCGCTACAAAAAACTATATCAATAAGAATATCATCCGCAGTATCGGCGCCTTTTTCCTGAGCCTTATCGCCGGCCTGCTCATATACTGCCTCAGTCAGTTCAAATGGTCCGGCAGCAGCTCTTCCAGAATGGTTCCGTCTTATGATCTCGGTCTGGATAAATTCGACTACAGCAAAGTTTTCAGCAGCCTCCCGGTCATCCTGTTTATGCTCATCTCGGTTATCCTGGGACTCGTCTTGCTGGATCTCTACCTCCAGCGCAAAAAACAACAGGTCTCCTAGAAGACCTGCTAAATTACTTTTTTTGAAAAGGAATGCCTTTATTTCGGAAGTCCGGCTATCGCAATCATCTTCCGACCCTTATCAATTTTATCCTTAATAAGCTGTGGCGCAGTTTCGTACGTCGTATCCTTGAGATCTTTATTGATCCTGGTACGAGGCGCCTTCTTTCTTGCAGCCACTAAATCAAGTTTTACCACTTTCATGCCCCAAATATACCACTTTTCTTTATCAAAAAAGCCTCATAGTCCTTCCCTCTTTCAAAAACCTCCCATACGTCGTCGTAAAATCCATAAACTACAAAATCGATAGTTATTTCAGCTAAATTATTGGTTATCCCCATCCGGTAAAGCCTTGTCCTTGCCTTGGTGCTGCCGGCTGCATAAATGAAGCAATCGGGATGTTTTTCGAAAAAATCATAAGCCGTATGGGCAACAGTCGCCAAAACTTTTTGGCTGTCATTGTTATTGGTAACTCTCAGGTCATCTATCTCACCATTTGCGGCTACATTACCAAAAGCCAGATTATATGCTCCGGAACCATTTCCGAAAGGGACTATCTTTACTCGCTTCTTAACTCTCCCTTTCGGCCCCTCACTATAAAACTCCAACTCCAATAATGAAGCCGATGCTTCAACAGAGTATCTATCATGTCTCATCGCACAGACCTTTTATGTCACCATTTAATATACACCCTGATCGCCCTCATAATCCACCCTAATCCTTAAACTTTTTCTTCAGTGCCAGCAGCTTCGCCTGAAAATCATCCACCGGCTGTTCCTTCTTCGCTCCACCCCCTGCGCCTTTATCGACCGGCTTTTTACCAGCTCTGCCACCCGCATCCGGTCGCCCGGACGACTCCCTACCCACCGGCTTGCCTGATCCCAGCTTACCACCCGCCGCTTTCTGCCCCCCATCCGCCGGTCGTTGCCCGCCACCCGCCCGCTGCCCTCCGCCACCCTGCGCCGGCGCATTCCCCTTCATCGACAGCGATATCCGCTTCCGGGCAATATCCACTTCCACTACCGTCACCATCACCTTCTGCTGCAACTTCACCACCGTATTGGGATCGGATACATACGTATTGCTCAACTGGGAAATATGTACCAGCCCATCCTGCTTGACGCCAATATCGACGAATACCCCAAAATTGGTGATATTGGTGACAATTCCCGGGATCGTCATCCCCTGCTTCAGGTCTTCCATCGTCTTGACGGTTTCCTCAAAGCGGAATTCTTCTATCGCCTGGCGGGGATCACGACCCGGCTTCTCCAGTTCTTTCAGAATGTCGTCGATCGTAAATTCACCCACCGTTTCGGAAATGTATTTTTTCCGCACCACTTTTTTCCGCAGTTCCCCCTGCCCGATGAGATCGGCGACCGAACAGCTGAGATCCGAGGCCATCTCCTCGACAACATGATAACTCTCGGGATGCACAGCGCTATTGTCAAGCGGATTAGCCGCCTCACGAATACGCAAAAAACCCGCGCACTGCTCAAAAGTCTTAGGACCCATTAAGCTTACCTTTTTCACCTCTTCCCGGCTGGCAAAAGGACCATTCTTCAACCGGTATTCCACAATATTTTTTGCCATCGTAGCACTAAGCCCCGATACATAGGTCAGCAGATGCTTACTGGCGGTATTCAGGTCTACCCCGACATGGTTCACGCAGCTTTCCACCACGCGGTCTAATTCATCCTTGAGCTTGTTCTGATTCACATCATGCTGATATTGCCCCACCCCAATAGACTTGGGGTCGATCTTGACCAGTTCGCTCAGCGGGTCCAGCAGCCTCCGGCCAATGCTAACCGCCCCCCGCACCGTCACATCCTGGTCCGGAAATTCCTCCCGGGCAACCGCAGACGCGGAATAGATCGATGCCCCGCTTTCATTGACCATAAAAATGCTGACTTTTTTGCCAAAATCGATCCCCCTCACCAGTTGTTCCGTCTCCCGGCCGGCCGTCCCGTTACCCACACCGATGGCCTCGATATCATAACGGTCGACCAATTGCCTGAGCGAAGCGACGCTGGCCTGCGTCTCATTCTGCGGCGGATGCGGATAGATGGTGCTATTGTGAATAAAGTTGCCCTGCGCATCAAGGCAGACCAGCTTACAGCCGGTCCGAAAGCCCGGATCAAGGGCCAACACCCGCTTGGACCCTAACGGCGAAGCCAACAGCAATTGCCGTAAGTTCTCCGCAAAGACCCGGATGGCTTCCTCATCGGCCTTATTCTTGCTGACCAGACGGAATTCATTTTCAATGGACGATTTCAGCAGCCGGTCGAACGAGTCCTCAACGGCTTTTTTAACCTCCCCCGAACAAGCGCCGCCACCCTTTACAAAAATCTGCTCCAGATCATCCACCGCAGCCCGCTTTTCGATATCGATGTCCATGATGAGATATCCTTCTTTCTCCCCACGGCGGATCGCCAGTATCCGATGGGATGGACAAGCAGCCAGCGACTCGCTGAATTCAAAATAATCCCGGTATTTCTGCGCTTCTTCTTCTTCCTTTTTACCTGCCAGCACCTTTGAGCTGAGTGCGGCAGATTTCATAAACAATTGCCTCACTTTATTACGGGCCTGCTCATTTTCCGATATCCATTCGGCAATGATATCGCGTGCGCCCTGTAAAGCGTCTTTTACGTCCTTTACCTGTTCATTGATAAATTTTCCCGCTTCTTCTCCGGGATCGCCACTACCCTGTTCGAACAGCACTTTCGCCAACGGCTCCAACCCTTTCTCGATGGCCGTCGTAGCCCGGGTCTTACGCTTGGGCTTATACGGGAGGTAAATATCTTCCAGCTCCGTCGCATCGTAACAATTATCGATCCGCCCCTTTAGCTCCGGGCTCAGCTTACCCAATCCCTCAATGGTCTTTAATACCGTCTCCTTCCGCTTATCCAGCTCCGAAAAGTATTTGATCTGTTCTACCACATCGTTGATCTGCACTTCATCCATATTGCCCGTGGCTTCCTTTCGGTACCGGGCCATAAATGGAATGGTAGCCCCCTCTGCCTGCAAATCAAAAATATTATTGACCTGTTTGAGGCTAAAACTTAACTTTTCTGCAATCTTTCGTATATAAATCGGTTCCATGGTAACACCACTCCTTCCTGGACTGGGGAGCAAATGTAAAAATTCGCGGGAAAGAAAAAATTTTGATTTATCAACAGCCACTTTCATCGGTTCAAAAGCGCCTTCCACCGGTCCTGCCCGCTTTATACCCGCGGCAAAGGCTAAATTCTATACCTTTACGCCACAAGCATTCCCATATGGATATCAGAAACAACATTTTGGAAACAATTGGACATACTCCCCTGATCCGGCTGAACAAACTAACCAAAGACCTACCGTGTAGCGTTCTCGCAAAAGTGGAATATTTCAACCCCGGAAATTCCATCAAGGACCGCATGGCCCTCAAAATGGTCGAAGTGGCCGAACAGGAAGGAAAACTGCAGCCCGGCGGCACTATCATCGAATGCACTTCCGGCAACACCGGCATGGGACTGGCCCTGGCAGCCGTCGTCAAAGGGTATAAATGTATTTTTACCACAACCGATAAACAATCCAAGGAAAAGATCGATATCCTGAAAGCCCTGGGCGCCGAGGTCATCGTCTGCCCGACCAATGTCGAGCCCAAAGATCCCCGCTCCTATTATTCCATCGCCCGCCGCCTCGCAAAAGAGATACCCAACTCTTTCCATGCCAACCAATACGACAATCTGGCCAACCGCCTCGCCCATTACGAAACGACCGGCCCGGAGATCTGGGAACAAACGGACGGGAAAGTCACCCACCTCGTCGTCGCCACCGGTACCGGCGGCACCGTCACCGGCACAGCCATGTTTCTGAAAGAAAAGAACCCCGCCATCCAGGTTTGGGCCATGGACCCCTTCGGCTCCCTGCTCACCAAATATTTCCGGACCGGCGAAATCGACATGAATGAAGTGCATCCTTATATCAGCGAAGGCATCGGAGAAGACTTCGTACCCCAGAACTACGATATGAAATTCGTCGACGCTTTCCAGCAAGTGAGCGACAAGGACGCCGCCGTAATGGCCCGGCGTATTGCCCGGGAAGAAGGACTATTTTGCGGCTATAGCGCAGGCACCGCCGTACAGGGATTGATGCAGTTGAAAGACCTGCTCAAAAAAGATGACCTGGTGGTCGTCATCTTCCACGATCATGGCAGCCGCTATGTGGGTAAGATCTATAACGATCAATGGATGATGGAAAGAGGATTTATGGATGTCAAGACTTTCAAGGATATCGTAGCCGGCCGCGGCGCTAAACGCCTGATCACCGCCGGCGCGGATCAGACAGTTACGGAAGCTTTCGAACTGATGCAAAAATATCACATCGAAAATCTTCCCGTCCTAAAAGAAGGAGAATTGATCGGCGCCATCAGCGAAAGCGGTCTCTTCTCCCGGATGATGACCGGCAACGGCGATCTTAAAGGAAAAACGATCCGGGAAGTGTTGGAAAAGCCCTATCCCATCGTTTCCTTCGATACCCCCCTCGAAAGGCTCAGCAGCCTGATCAGCCGGGAAAACGGCGCCGTGCTGGGCAAAGACGACAGCGGCAACTATCACATCGTCACCAAATACGATGTCATACAGGCACTTGGAGCATAATCATCGTAGTTTTACCAATTTTCACACCGCAAGTTCACTATCGTATTATGTGATGATTACGTTATCACTAGTAAAAGATGAAGCCGATAAATAAAGCAAAACCTCTATTGGTTAATCGATTTTAACAAATTATTTTTGATTCAGAAGTTGATTGATAGCATCAATCACCAATATCCGGAAAAAACCAAAACCTAGTCCTAAATCCAATTATCCGTAAAAAACCGGATTCAATATCCAAAGAAATTCCATAGCAAGATCCAATATCAGTCAACTTCTACTTTTTTAAACGGCATATTCCAATTAACCTGTGGAGCCCTAATCCATAATCCTGAATAATCGACAGTATTTCAAAATCCAAAATCCTGAAGAACCCGAAAAGCAGTCCAATCCTATCATTAAACCACTGCTTTGATCGCGGTACCCTCCTGCTAAATTGATCAAGCACCGTAAATTTAGCAGGAGGCCTTCATCGGAGACAAAAACCAACCCGCCCCCGGCCTCTCTCCCGAATAACTTATCTTGCAGCTCTAATTTTCCTCCATGCCGTCTTTTACCGACCAGTTGGGAAGGATAGTCACTCTCAACCATCCCCCCACCCGGATCATTTCACTGGTCCCATCCCAAACAGAATTGCTCTATAGCCTGGGAGTAAATGTAGTCGGTATCACCAAATTTTGCGTGCATCCCGAAAACTGGTTTTTCCGCGAAAAACCACGCATTGGCGGAACCAAAGACATTCACCCGGAAAAAATTGCCGCCCTTCAACCGGACCTCATCATCGCCAACAAGGAAGAAAATGACCGTGAGCAGATCGAGTCACTGGCTGCCAGTTACCCTGTATGGGTCAGCGACATAAAAACCCTGGCCGATGCCCTCGCCATGATCCGCGCCGTCGGAGAATTGGTCGGCCGCTCTCTGCAAGGACAGGCCCTGGCCGCCCAAATCCAAAACAAATTCGATGGACTCTCCTTGACTCCCGCTCACTCCCCACACACGGCCTATTTGATCTGGCGCAATCCTTATATGGCCGCCGGAAGCGACACCTTCATCGACGATATGCTCCGACGCTGCGGCCTCTCCAACGTCTTCGCCGGCCAGGACCGCTACCCTGTCACAAACCCATCCGTCCTGGCCGCATCCGGCTGCGAACTCGTCCTGCTATCCTCAGAACCCTACCCCTTCCGGGGCAAACACATGGAAGAACTGCAATCCCTTCTCCCCAACGCCACCATCCGGCTGGTCGACGGCGAACTCTTCAGCTGGTACGGCAGCCGCCTCCTGCTCGCCCCCGCCTATTTTCAGGATCTCATCCGCAATTTGACCCCGCTTTTGAAATCCCGTGAATAACCACCTCGCTGCGGCAAAAGCTGGTGGACAGCGAATGTGCAGTAAAATTGCAGTGCAAATTCCTAGCTTCATCCTATGGATATCAAAAACAATATTCTGGAAACGATCGGCCACACGCCGCTCATCCGGCTCAACAAGCTGACAAAGGACCTTCCCTGCACTGTCCTTGCCAAGGTGGAGTATTTCAACCCCGGCAATTCGGCAAAAGACCGCATAGCGTTAAAGATGGTTGAAGTCGCTGAAAAGGAAGGAAAATTAAGACCGGGCGGCACGATCATCGAGTGTACCTCGGGCAACACCGGTATGGGGCTCGCCCTCGCAGCGGTCGTCAAAGGCTATAAATGCATCTTCACAACCACCGATAAACAGTCGAAAGAAAAGATCGATAACCTAAAAGCCCTGGGCGCCGAGGTCATCGTGTGCCCGACCAACGTAGAGCCCGAAGACCCCCGGTCCTATTACTCCATAGCGCGGAGGCTCGCAAAGGAGATCCCCAATTCTTTCCACGCCAACCAATACGACAACCTGGCCAACCGTCTTGCGCATTACGAGACCACCGGGCCCGAGATCTGGGAGCAAACGGACGGCAAGGTCACCCATCTTGTCGTGGCCACCGGTACGGGCGGCACTATCACCGGAACGGCCATGTACCTGAAAGAAAAAAAACCCGCTACCCAGGTCTGGGCCATAGACCCTTACGGCTCCCTGCTTACAAAATATTTCCGCACGGGCGAGATCGACATGAACGAATTGCACCCTTACGTCACCCAGGGCATCGGTCAGGACTTCGTGCCACAGAACTATGACATGAAATATATCGATGCCTTCGAACAGGCAACGGACAAGGACTCAGCCCTCATGACGCGCCGGATCGCAAGGGAAGAAGGCCTTTTCTGCGGCTATAGCGCTGGGGCCGCCATCCAGGGTCTCCTGCAGCTCGGCCATCTCCTGAAAAAAGACCATCTCGTCGTGGTCATCCTCCACGACCATGGCAGCCGCTATGTCGGGAAATTGTATAATGACCAGTGGATGATGGAAAGGGGATTCCTGGATGTCAAAACTTTTAAGGATATCTTCGCCGCCCGCGGCCCCAAAGAGCTGATGGCCGTCAGCCCTGACAGTACAGTGGTGTAAACTTTTCAATAAATTTTTCTCCTGCAACGAATTTAAAATTCCTGTGTACTTTTTCCTTGCTGGGAAGAACCACAGCTCTTATACCGGCGCCTTTTGCAGATGGCCACTAATTAAAGTACCTTTGAGGGACTCAAACCAAGGCAAAATAAAAATCAAGCCGGCACATGCAGTTCAGCGATCCCCTTTCATTTTCACCCGGCGCATCGCCCGACGACAATAAACCGTCCCGGAAAAAACCCATCTTCCCCGTAACCGATCCCCTGCGCAATTACCTCAAACACCACGGCCGCGAAGTAAAGCTCCCCGTTTCCTACCGCGACCTCCAGCAGCATATCACCTATTCGGTCCCCCTGAAAGACAAACACCAGCAGGATACCCTGTGGGAAACCGCCCTTTATGATATGCGTCACTGGGACTTTATCCGGGATGGACTGGTGCAGATGTATGCTATTCTTAAAACGGAAGGTGACCTCAGCTATACGAAACACCTGGATGTAGCCCGGATCGACTATTGCAGCTTTGCCAATTCCAACCCCTTCCGCATCCGCATCGTCAATAAGTTCAACGATAACTACGATCACTATTATATCAAACAGGCCGATGCCTCCAGGATCTATGGCCTGGAACTGGAACACCTGCTGTCCCCAAACCGCATCACCTATTTCACCCATTTAAATACACTGGTCGAAGAACATATTCCCGGCATCCCCGGCGACCTGTTCATCAAAAACTTCGCAAACGACCCCCAGACCAATAAGATCCGGCTATCCAAGGAATTCGTCAAATTCAACGAACGCTGTTTTGTCCGTCTGCTGGGAGACATGCGCGCCTATAATTTTGTCGTCGATATCACCCCGGATATCGAAGACTATCAATACCGGATCCGGGCCATCGATTTCGATCAGCAATCCTACGAAGGCCGAAAGAACCTCTATATCCCGCAATTCTTTAAAGAAAACCGTCCCTTCGTCGAACTTTGCATCAAACACCTTAACAAGGATTCCATCGAGCAATACCAGACCGAAGAACGCACGATGATGGCCTTCCGCGTCGCCTCCTCCCGCTTTCGGCTGATGGAATTGCTGAACATCATGTCCCGCAACCCCGACCTCTCCACGCCCGAAAAACTGCTCCAACTCAAAACGGAACTGGCCGAAACCTTTAAAAACCCGGCCTTTCTAAAATGCCGCTCCATGGGTCAGGTAGTAAAAAGACAGCTCAAACAGACCTTGCAGAAAAATCTCTCCCTCCTGCAAAAAAACCTGAGCAAATTCGAAGATTAAGCTTCCGTACCTTATCTTCGCGCCATGAAAAAATACCAGCCCGGAGTGTTGTTCGGTGATGAATTGGAAGCCCTTTATAAAGATGCTAAAGACAATCAATTCGCACTGCCCGCCGTTAACACAATCGGCACTAATACCATCAATGCCGTGCTCGAAACAGCAGCAAAAGTCAACTCTCCCGTCATCATCCAGTTCTCCAACGGCGGTGCCCAGTTCATCGCCGGCAAAGGCATGCCCAACGATCAGCTTCAGGGTAATATCTCCGGCGGTATTTCCGGCGCCCTGCATATCCATAATGTGGCAAAATATTATGGCGTCCCTGTCATATTACATACAGATCATGCCTCCAAAAAATGGCTTCCCTGGGTCAGCGGGCTGATCGATGCCGGAGAGCAGTTCTTCAAAGAAAAGAAACAGCCTCTTTTCAGCTCTCATATGCTGGATCTGTCGGAAGAACCCATCGAAGAAAATATCCATACCTCTGTCGAATTCTTTAAACGCATAAAGCCCCTGGGCATGGCTATCGAAATAGAGCTGGGCGTTACCGGCGGAGAAGAAGATGGAGTCGACAACAGCGGCGTAGAAAATCATAAGTTATATACGCAACCGGAAGACGTAGCATACGCTTATACCGAACTTGGCAAAGTGGGAAGATTGTTCAGCGTAGCCGCCGCCTTCGGAAATGTCCATGGCGTATACAGCCCCGGTAACGTAGAACTACGCCCTATCATCTTAAAAAATAGCCAGGATCATATCGAAAAGAAATGGAAGACCGGCCCCAAACCCGTCTATTTCGTTTTCCACGGCGGCAGCGGCAGCCCCCAACACCAGATCCGCGAAGCCATCGGCTACGGCGCCATCAAAATGAATATCGATACCGACCTCCAATGGGCTTTCTGGGAAGGTATCCAACAGTTTTATAAAAAGAACGAAGCCTATCTGCAAGGTCAGCTCGGCAACCCCGAAGGCCCGGCCAAGCCAAACAAAAAACACTATGACCCCCGCGTCTGGTTGCGCAAGGCCGAAGAAAGCTTCAGCAAACGCCTCGAAATCGCCTTCGAAGACTTGAACTGCGTCAACCGCAACGGATAAAAAAATCGCTAACTTGCAAGACAATAAAGCGAATTACCATGGCCTCCAAAAAAATTCTCGATCTCCTCGGCGACAAAGCATCTTCCCTGCTCGACCACAAACCAGTCATTGATAAATCTACCATCAGCGCCTTTCCCTCTCCAAACCACGTAGAAGAGATCTGGATCAATTCCGGCCGTAATAACCATGTATTGAGAAGCCTCCAGACCCTGATCGGCCATGGCAGGCTGGCCGACACCGGCTATCTGTCCATTTTCCCCGTCGACCAGGGTATCGAGCACAGCGCCGGCGCCTCCTTCGCCCCCAATCCTATGTATTTCGACCCGGAGAATATCATAAAACTGGCCGTAGAAGCAGGCTGTAACGCAGTGGCTTCCACCTTCGGCGTGCTGGATATCATGAGCCGTAAATACGCCCATCGTATCCCCTTCATCGTCAAGCTCAACCATAACGAATTCCTCAGCCTGCCCAACCGCTATGATCAGACCATGTTCGGCACCGTTAAAACGGCCTGGAATATGGGCGCCGTTGCCGTCGGCGCAACAGTATACTGGGGCAGCGCCGAAAGCGACCGCCAGCTAAAGGAAGTCTCCGAGGCCTTCGAAGTGGCCCATGAACTGGGCATGGCCACGATCCTCTGGTGCTATACCCGCAACGCAGGTTTTAAAGTAGATGGCGTGGACTATCATACCTCAGCCGACTTCACCGGCCAGGCCAACCACCTCGGCGTCACCCTCCGGGCCGATATCATCAAACAAAAATTACCAACCAATAACGGCGGCTATCTCGCCACCAAACATGGCAAGACCTCGCCGCTGGTCTACTCCAGGCTGACCCATCCCGACAATCACCCGATCGACCTCACGCGTTACCAACTGATCAATTGCTACAATGGTCGCGTTGGCCTCATCAACAGCGGCGGCGAAAGCAAAGGCGCTTCCGATATGGCCGATGCCGTCTTCACTGCCGTCGTCAATAAACGCGCCGGCGGTATGGGCCTCATCCTGGGTCGCAAGGCCTTCCAGCGCCCCTTCGACGAAGGAGTGGAGATGATACGCACCATCCAGGACGTATACCTGGATAAGGATATCACTATCGCCTGACCCGACTGGCACGCCGATACCTGACCCGACTGGCACGCCGAAAAAAATAAGCGCAAGCCCGTCAAAACGCCTCACCCAAACTAAAGTAAATGGCCCAGTATCCTTTGCTTGCCGCAAAGTCGGTCCCCAAGTTCGTGCCCGAATGTTTGTTGAACTTAATTCGCAGACCTGCTCCGGCAGCGGCATGGAGATATGCAAAATTGTTGGTGACCGGTTGCGTTACCGAGTTCATATTGGCAAATACTACAAATCCCAGCAGTTCATCATGGGTTATCGACCGCCTGTATTCAGTCTCAAAGTCAAACAGCGTGCGGCCTGTGTACCGACTTGGATAAAACCCCCGTCCGCTCCGCTGGTTTTCGTCCCAGGTGATTGCCGGCAGGTCGAGATAAGGAGAGTTGGTGCCCAACGTCGTCCACAAATAGGACCAGAAAGCCAGTACATTCTGATGTCTTTCATTGAAGCTGATGTATTTCCTCGCATCCAGATAAAGCGAGTACCAATTGTCATCACTTCCAAGCAGTTTCGGATTGACACGGAAGACGACATTATAGTACCAGCCCGGAAGGGGGTTGAGCGAGTTATTGCGGGTATCATATAAGAGATTAAGCGTTAGCCCGCTCGAAAATGAATTTCCATGATTGCTTGTACCATATCTATAGCCGGTGAACTTCGTCAGGTTTATGCTGTCGACATCCGGCCGGATATTGATATGATAGTCGAGGTTATAGCCTATCCCGGCAAACAGAAAAGGTTTCTTGGCAATGCTTTTCAACGCATTCTGATAAAAACGGACATAAGTATACCGCATCAGTATCTTATTGCTCGGTGCCGTGTTCCCACCCAGGCCCCAGGTATACTGGGGATAAACGGTCAGCCGGTAATCCCCGCTAAAGTTCCATTTGTTGTTGGGTGACCAGATATTCGAGCGGAAAGGCATGTTGAACTCACCTTTCAGATTGGTACTGGGCGAAAAAGTGACGTTGGAGAGAAAGGTGGTCTTCGGATTACCAAGATTGAAGGCCGCCGTCGTGGCGGTGATCAGCGCCTCGCCCCCACCCGGTACGGAAGTTCCCAGGGGCACGATCGAATAATAGACCCTTCTACCATCCACCTTGGGTGGTTTTTTGAGATGAATATGGCTGACCTTCAGCAGGATGCCGATAATATCCCGCTGGCCTGTCGTGTCCTCGACAAGCTTATCGGGTGGGACCAGCGTTCCCGCCGGGTTCTGGGCCAGCACCGAAAATGACCAAAAGCAGCAAAGCAGGACGGCGAAAACTTTGGGCATAGATACAAGGATACCAATATTGTGCTACTTTCCCATAATGAATAATCTAGCCCCCCTGGGCCATAGAGCCCTGCTTATATGTTGCTTTTTTGCTACAATTCTGAATACCGTGATTGCCCAGCAATTCCCAACTACCTCGCGGAAAGCAACCATCCAACTGCTCACTACCGGCCCCCATAGCTCGCTTCGTGGACTCAGCGCCGTCGATGATAAGATCGTTTGGGTCAGCGGCAGCAGGGGAACTGTAGGCAAATCTCTCGACGGCGGCGCAACCTGGACCTGGATGACCATCCCCGGCTACGAAAAACGCGATTTCCGCGATATCGAAGCCTTTGATGCAAAAACGGCCGTCATAATGGCGATCGACACCCCCGCCCATATCCTTAAAACCACCGACGGCGGCAAAAGCTGGAAGCTGGTCTATGAAAACACGACCCCGGGGATGTTCCTCGATGCCATGGAATTTTGGAATATCAACAGTGGCATTGTAGTCGGCGACCCGGTGAACGGAAGATTCTTTATTGCCCGCAGCTTTGACGGCGGTGACAGCTGGCACGATATTCCCTTCCTTGAACTGCCAAAAGCCGACTCCGGAGAAGGCTGCTTTGCCTCCAGCGGCACCAATGTCCGCAACCTTGACCGGGACGAAGCCTGCTTCGTCAGCGGCGGCCCTGATTCCCGGCTTTTTATCCGTGACAAGGCAATCGACCTGCCCATCCTGCAAGGGACCACCACCACAGGCGCCAATTCCATCGCCGTAAAAGATCACAAAACCCTCCACGGCGGCCAGCACCTCATCGTCGTCGGCGGCGATTTCTCAAAAGACACCCTGCAGGAAAAGAACTGCTTTCTCACCAACGATGGCGGCAAAACCTGGATCAGGCCTACAACTCCGCCCCATGGATACCGAAGCTGCGTCGAATATATCTCCGGTAATAATGTCCTCTGCTGCGGCACCTCGGGAGTAGATATTTCCTATGACAACGGCATGAATTGGCAACTCATCACACCAACCGGCTTCCACGTCTGCCGCGTGGCCAAAAAAGGCAAAACCGTATTCCTTGCCGGCTCCGGCGGCCGTATAGCGAAACTCGTTTTGCCATAAAGAAACATTTGTTTCTTTAAAAGGAAACTTCTACCTTTGTAGAAACCTGCCTTATGGAAAAGAAATTTGAAGTCGAATTTCTTCAGGACGCAGTGAGATTCATGAACGGCTTAGACAAAAAATCACGGGCAAAGATATATTACAATATCCGCAAGGCTCAAATCACCAATGATCCTGAACTTTTTAAAAAATTAACGGCTACTATCTGGGAATTTAGGACTCTTTACAACCAAACCTATTATAGACTTTTTGCATTTTGGGATAAAACCGAAGGTAAAAATACAATGGTTTTAGCAACTCACGGGTTGGTAAAGAAAACAGGAAAGACGCCCAAAACCGACCTCGAAAAAGCGGAGCATATCCGAAAACAATACTTTGCACAAAAATAACCTGCTCATATGCCAACAAAAAAACTAAAATCCGTCCCACTCGACGCAATGATGGACAAGCATATCGGCAAACTCGGCACTCCCGCCAGAGAGACTTTCGAACACGCACTTACGCTTGACCTGCTCGGATATGCGATTAAAGAAGCGAGACTTTATCATAACCTTACCCAGGAGCAACTGGGTAAACTTATCGGCGTTCAAAAAGCCCAGATTTCTAAATTGGAAAATAATTTTACAAATGCCCGATTCGACACCGTCATAAAAGTTTTCAATGCCTTACACGCGAAGGTTAAATTCAATGTACAGCTTCCCAAAAAAAAGCTGGTGCTCGCATAAAATCATCTCTCGTAGCCGAAACTTACCCTAATTCAACCCCCTGAAATCCACCGGCACCAGCTTGCTCACACCCGGCTCCTGCATCGTCACCCCATAGATCACATCCACCGTACTCATCGTCATCTTATTATGGGTAACGATGATGAACTGCGAATTCTCGCTGAACTGCCGGATCATATTGGTGAACTTGCCGACATTCGCATCATCCAGCGGCGCATCCACTTCATCGAGGATACAAAACGGCGCCGGTTTGATCAGATAGATGGAGAACAACAGCGCCGTGGCCGTCAAAGTCTTCTCCCCACCACTAAGCTGGCTGATCGAAGAAGGTCGCTTGCCCTTTGGCTTCGCTACAATATCGATCCCCGTCTCCGCCAGGTTCTCTGGATTTTCCAACACCATATCCGCCGTATCCTCCTCGGTGAACAATGACTTGAAAACCCGCTGAAAGTTCTCCCGCACCCGGTTGAAAGTGTCAAGGAATTGCTGGTTGGCTGTCGCCTCCACCTCCTGTATTGTCTGTAGCAGGCTGTCCTTGGCGCCTACCAGGTCGTTTTTCTGCTCCAGGATAAACTCATACCGCTTCTTCATCTCCTGGAAGGCTTCGATAGCCGTAGGGTTGACTTCACCCAGGTTCTCCAGTCGCTTCTTCATTTTATCCGACTTCTCCTGCAGTTCTTCGACCGGTGTATCGCCCGCCCGCGGCTGATCGATTATATCGTCCAGATTGATCCGGAACTCTACGTTTAAACGCTCTTTCATCCCCGCCAGCTGCAGCTTCAACTCATTAAGCCGGTCCTTGATGCCACCCAGCAACTGTTCGATCTGCTCCTTTTCCTTTACCTTATGCCGCAGCTCGGTCTCCTTTTCTCCCAACGCATTGCGCAGGTTATAATATGCCTGGTCGGCTTCATTCAACCGCCGTTCCTCTTCCTCTTTTTTCCGTAGCATTTCCACCAGTATGCCTTCTGAATTACCCAGCACCTCCCCGCTCTCCGCAATATTCTCATGGGTTTGCTTCAGCTGCGAAGCATTCACTTCGATCTGGTTACGCAGATCGGTGAGCTGGCGGCTCTTGAATTCCAACTCTTGCTTCAATCCATTGATACGGCTATGCTGACGCGTTACCTGCAGGTTGAACTCATTGTAGCCTTCCGAAGCGCCATTGTAGGCTACTTCCGCACTGCGGTAGTCACCCTCCGCCACCTGCGCCTTTTCTTTCAGCTCCCCTACCACCCGTACAAGCTCGGTCCACGCATTACGGGTATCCTCGATGTTTGCAATCGTCTCTTCCAGGTTGAGCTGCAGCTCTTCCAGCCTTCCCTGGGAGGAATGTTGCTGGGCATGAAGGTTCTCGATTTTATTTTGCAGCGAAAAGACAAAATTTGTCAGGCGGTTGCTGTCTTCCTGTGTCTGACGGATGGCCTGTTCCTTCAGCTGTTCGTTATAACCGATCACCTCGTTATGCTTCTCCTGGATAGCCGACTTCAGACCGCCTGCAACGGTTTGATGCTTGCGGATCTCTTCCTTTAGCTTCTCCATATTCTTGGCCCGCCCGATCTTTTTACCCTCGAACAACCCTACACTACCACCGGTCAGCGAATATTTTCCCTTTACATATTTACCGCTTTTCTCCAGCACAATGAAGCCATTGCTGTTCTCCAGGGCCTGCTCGTTCTCCGCAATAAAAACATTCCCCAACAGATGCTCTGCCAGCCGGCGATAATTTTCATCCACTTCGATCACCTGCATAGCCGGGATCATACCTTCCCCGACATGCTCTTCAGCCACCGGTAGCCCCGTTATCCTGTCCAGGAGGAAGAAATTCGCTTTCCCTTTTTTATTATCGTCCAACAGGTGTACCGCCTGCATGCCTTCCTGCAGATTATTCACCACATAATAGTTCAGATAGGGCTCCAGCACATTTTCCACCGCCGCCCTGAATTCCTCCCTGACATAGATGATATCCGAAAGGATCGGCGCATGCTGGTTCCAGGCTGGGTTCTTGTGAAGGAATTTGATGCTTTCCGGGTAACCCTCCATGGAGTCGACCAGGCTCTTTAGCAGGTCATGCTCATTATTCCTGGCATCCAGCTTCCGGCTTTCATCCGCCAGCTGCTGACGAAGAACCTCCAGTTGCCCCTGCGCCTGAAGTATATTTTCTTTCGTCCGCTCGTGATGCTCCTGTAACTGCTTTAGCGAAACCTGTTTGGATTCCAGCTCCTGCTCCTTAAGCCCATGCTCTTCCTCCAGCTGCCTGAGCTGGCTTTGCCGTACCATCCTCTCCTCTTCCAACTGCCGGATACCTCTTTGCAGGTTCTGGATCGAGGTATCGGCTACAGCAACCTTTTTTTCCGCCTCGAACTGATCACGCTGGATCTGCGCGTTTTCCCGACGCAAAGCATCCACCGACACTCTCTTTTCATCAAAAACCCGGCGCGTTTCATCCACCGAATCTTTCAGGGATTCCAGCTGCTCCTGCAAACCGGAGAGCTTATTCTCTTCTTCCATCACCTGCTGCCGGGTAAAAACGATACTCTCTTCCAGCCCACTGAGCTGCCCCCCGCCTTTTGACAGGAACTCCTGAAGGCTTTCTTCCTTTTCCTTAAGAAAGTTTAGTCGCTGGGAAGCGAGGTTCTTTTCATTTTCTTTCGTGCGTAAAGACTCCAGCAGATCGTTAAAAATGTGCTGCATCGATTGCAATGCCCGCTCCTTTTCGATAAATCCCAGCTTTTCCTGCTCGAGACCCGCATCTTCCGTGGCTATAACCGCTTCCAGCCTGACCTTCCTGTCCGTTTCCGTCTCCGCTTGCTCGTTCAGCTCACGGTAGGTCAGGTTGAATCCTTCCAGGGCTGCTTTGGCTAACTCGATGCTCAGCTCCCGGTATTCCTTCTTGATCTCGTAATATTTCTCGGCTTTTTTTGCCTGGTTCTCGAGGCTTTTTAACTGGTTGTTGATCTCAAACAAGAGGTCCTCGATCCGCGCCAGATCCTGCTCGGTGGCATCCAGCTTCTGGCGGGCCTCCTTTTTCCTGGTCTTGTAGATGGTGACGCCCGCAGCCTGTTCCAGCATCCGGCGACGGCTGTTATCCTTGTCCTTGATAATATCGTCTACCATCCCCAACTCGATAATGGCATAGCTGTCGGTGCTCACCCCGGTATCCATAAAAAGGTTCTGGATATCCTTCAGCCGGCAGGAAACATCATTCAACCGGTACTCACTCTCACCACTTTTGTAAAACTTACGCGTGACGGTGACCGTGCTGAATTCCGTTGGCAGCAGGTTCTTGGTATTTTCAAACGTGAGGCTCACCTCCGCCAGACCGGAAGCAGAACGGGTCCTGCTGCCATTGAACACCAGGCTTTCCAGGTTCTCCGACCGGAGATGGCTGATCTTTTGCTCCCCGATTACCCACCGGATACTGTCGATAATATTGCTCTTCCCGCACCCATTCGGGCCGATGATACCCGTAATGCCCTCATCAAAGCTGATATGGGTCTTATCGGCAAAACTCTTAAACCCCTTTATTTCCAGACTCTTTAATCGCACTATAAAAATATTTAATTTCGACCCCCCAGTTTGGGTAAACGACAAACCTACATTAAAATAGGTAATTCCTTCCGAAAATGATCCCCGTGAAAAATGGCTTGTTGAAAACTCGTTAATAACAATATTCGAGACAATTTTATATATTTACCATTCTATTGCGCTTAGCAGACCAAAACGATCATACTATGACTAATTTCGTTGTTCCTATCGATTTTTCCGAAGCGTCAAAAAATGCAGCCAGATATGCTGCCCACATCGCCAATGGTGTGTCGGACGCCCATCTCTTCCTTTACAATGTCTTCCAATCTCTCGAATATGGTTCTGACAGCAGCCCGCTGGGTACCGACGAAGAGGAAGACGCCAGCCGAAAAACGCTCGTCGAGATAGCCCTGGAAAGTGTCCGCACAGAATTGGCCGCTATCAGCGGCGTCAGGATCAGCATCGTAGCGGAGCAGAGCAATCGCTTCCTCGATAGCCTGGAATCCTATGTCCTGAACAATGAGATGGACTTCATTGTCATGGGAACAACAGGTTCTACACGCCTGGGAGAAATGTTGATGGGCGGCAATACCCTGAATATCGTCAAAAGACGCATTGTTCCGGTTATCATCGTTCCGCCGGATGCAGTTTCCGTTTCAGCCAGGAACATCCTGCTGCTCACCGATTTCAAGGATACGGACTATACTGTTCCCATCGGATCCGTCAAAACAGTGCTCAATCTCTTTAAACCGCGTTTGCATATTGTCAACGTGGACCACGAGCACTACGTCCAGATCACCGATGCATATAAGGCGGAACAGAATAAACTGGAGGCCAGCCTCGCAGACTTCAAGCCCGAATTCTATTTTATCCGCTTGTTCGATTTCATGGATGCCATCAACCAGTTCGTAGCCGATAACGATATCGATCTGATCCTGACCTTCCCGCGTAAACACTCCTTCCTGTCGAATGTATTCAAGACCACGAATACGGTCAAACTGGCCTATCATAGCCATGTACCGATCGTAGCGATCACGGGCTAGGGTATGGAGCTGAACGCGGGATACCGGGACGAACGCTATAGCGACGGCAACACCGGCTGGGAGATGCAACAGGTCTCTCCTCCCCTGCAAGCTTATTTCGCGCAGTTAAGGGATAAAACCTGTTCCATCCTAATTCCCGGCTGCGGTAACGCCTGTCCGGGCAATATGACCTCATCGTCGAACAGACCTTCTTCTGCGCGCCGGACCCATCCCTGCGCAGCCGCCATGTCACCTAATTGCACCTTTTCGAAGTTGCATATACAACCTCGAAAAATCCCGAAAAGGACATATGCCGCCGCGCGTTCCGCTCACTTGCCTTCATCCCCTTCGTTTGGCCGGGGCTCAGTAGACATAGCCGCTGCTCCGCTACAGAACTTCGCCCCCTGCCACAGGCAAGGGGCCTCTTTCGTTGCCGCTGCTCCGCTGCGCCTGCTAACGCAGGCTAACCGGGGCCCATGTCTGCTCCGCTCCTTCGGCGCTGACGCGCCTGCGGAGCTTCGCGACCGCCGTCCCGGCGGTCAAGCCGGCTCCTGCTGACTCAAACAATGAAAACTCCCCAGCCCCCAGATTATATCCGTGGAATCGATACCAACCACCTGCCGCCCGGGAAAGCATTCCTGCAGTATCCCCAGCGCCCGCCCATCCCGCTCACTCCGGAATGTCGGCACGATCACCGACGCATTGGCAATATAAAAATTTGCATAGCTGGCCGGCAACCGCTGATCCTCAAAGATCACTGTCTCCGGCATCGGCAACTCGATAATATTTAACTGCTTGCCGTTGAGTAACCGCATCCGCGAAAGGACTGCCAGATTATCCTGCAACAATTGATAATTCTCATCCCGTTTATTCTCCTCGATCACCGTCACGACCGTATCCTCATTGATAAAACGTACCGTATCATCGATATGCCCATCCGTATCATCTCCCACAATACCTTCCTGCACCCACAATATCTGCTCCACCCCATAATAATCCCGCAGGTATCCTTCTATCTGATCCCTGTCCAGCCCGGGATTCCGGTTGGGATTCAGCAGACAGCAGGTCGACGTGATCAACGTACCCGCGCCATTGAAATCCACAGAACCACCCTCCATGATAATGCCCGGATGATAGACAGGCAGGTTCAATGCCTTGCCGATCAGCGTAGGGATCACATCGTCCAGATCGAAAGGCGGATATTTATTGCCCCAGGCGTTGTAGTTCCAGTCCACAATGACCTTCTTCCGCTCCGCAGCCGGATTGATCAGAAAAGCCGGACCATGATCGCGGCACCAGGCATCATTGGTTGGATGAAAAAAACAGCGCACTTTGGCCATATCCACACCCGCCAGCTCCAGATGGCCGGTGACCGACGCCGCCATAGCAGCATCTTTCACGTTAATACACACTTCCTCCCCCTTGGTCAGCTCGTGGACGAAGCGGCTGTAGAAAGGATAGATCGTGTGGATCTTGCCCGGCCAGGAAGCCTCTTTGTGGGGCCAGCTCAGCCAGGTAGCCCGATGGCGGTCAAATTCGGCGGGAAAATAATACCCTGCTTGTCTGGGTGTCATCATATCCTTAGTCTCCATCGATATATCTCTTCGTGATTGGCTGATAAGAGTCGATCCGCCGGTCCCGCATAAAAGGCCAGTGCGTCCGGTAACGATCCGTCGCCGCCGTATCTATCTCCACTACAACCGTCTGCTCTGTGTCATGGTCAGCCTGATGCAGCACCGTGCCAAAAGGATTGGCTACAAAAGACCCACCCCAGAATTTCATTAGTCCGTTCTGCTCGAACCCTACGCGGTTGACACTTACCACATGTACCCCATTGGCCACCGCATGACTCCGTTGTATGGTCTGCCAGGCATTGTACTGTTCGGTATTGGTTGCCGCATCCTGACTGGTCGCCCAGCCAATAGCCGTAGGATAGAAAAGGATTTCCGCCCCCATCAGCGCCGTGATCCGCGCCGCCTCGGGATACCACTGATCCCAGCAGATCAATACCCCGATCGTCGCATACCGGGTTTTGAATACCTTATAGCCCAGATCCCCCGGGGTAAAGTAAAACTTCTCATAAAAGGCAGGATCATCCGGGATATGCATCTTACGATATTTGCCGAGATAGGCGCCATCCGCATCCAAAACGGCAGTGGTATTGTGATAAATACCCTGCGCCCTTTTTTCGAACAGGCTGGCGACAATAACGACCTTTAGCTCCGCCGCCAATTGCCCCAACGACTCCGTAGCCGGACCCGGGATCGCTTCAGCCAGCTTAAAATTTTCGTAATCTTCTACATCGCAGAAATACAGGGACGTGAATAGCTCCTGCAGACAAACGATCTGAGCCCCCCCGGCGGCAGCTTCACGGACTTTGTCCATCGCTTTTTGCAGGTTGACGGCTTTGTCGGCCGTACAACTCATCTGCACCAAACCTATTTTGATTTTGCTCATTGCTTGGGGTGATCCCATTTGAGCCGCAAAATTACATTATTTCCTCCCTATCTGCGGCAAAAAAGGCCCTATTTCCTTCCCACCGCCGCGGGAAGGGCAGCTATTTCCTCCCCATCTGACGTAAAAAGGCGACATGGGAAGCAACAGCATAACGAACCCGGGGGAACTCGATGTAAACCAAGCCATATTCCTGGCAGGCCTGCCGGATGATCTTGCTGATGGCAGGATAATGAACGTGAGATATTTTGGGGAAAAGATGATGCTCGATCTGAAAATTAAGTCCGCCGACCAGCCAGGAGACAACCGGATTGCCGGTGGCGAAATTTGCCGTTGTCTTGATCTGATGTACCGCCCACTCGTCTTCCAGTTTGTTGGTATCCACATTGGCGACAGGGAACGCCGTATGCTCGACCGTATGCGCCAGCTGAAATACCAGGCTCAATACAAATCCTGCTACACAGGTGAAAATAACGAACCCGATCACCCAATCCGAAAAGCCCAGCTTGTAAATGGGCAATACGACAAAGAGGAACGCATGAACAACCTTGAATCCCCAGAAGACAAAATGGTCGGATACCGTCATTTTCTTAAGCGGCATAGTGCCCACCTTGCTCTTAAAGTATTTCTGATAGTCCAGCATAAAGATCCAGAAGATGTATAACAGGGAATACAGGAACCAGAAATACAGGTGCTGATATTTGTGCAGCTTGTATTTCTTTTGCGTTTCGCTCATCCGCATCCAGGGCTGAATATCGATGTCGTCATCGATACCGTCGACATTGGTAAAAGCATGATGGATGACATTGTGTTTCTGGTTCCACATAAAACTGTTCCCACCCAGGATATTCAGGGAAAAAGCAGCGAAGTGATTGACCCATTTATATTTGGAAAAGCTGCCATGCGCCCCGTCATGCATCACATTGAAACCGATAGCGGCAACGATCCCACCAAGCAGGACACACTCCAATATCGACCAAAGGACCGCAGGGGTGAAAAATACCAGGTGGATATAGACAAAAACAAAACTTACCATCAGGATCACCGCCTTCAGAAAAAGACGGTAATTCCCCGTCTGCGACTTGCCAACCTCTTCGAAATAAGCACTGATCCTCCTCTTTAGCTCCGTGTGAAAAGATTGAGGGACATTCGAAAATTTTGGCAGTGACATGATGAGCCTGTTAAAAAGATGAATAATTGTGTAAAGGTAACCTTTTTCGAAGTGGATCGAGTGTTAAAAATTAGGTCGGATTCCAAAGTGATAACGCTAAAGTTCCCCGGTTTGTTTTACCCTTAAGTGTCCATTTGCACAAAAGCGTCAAAATCCTGGACTCCAATCATTTTCTCCGTTATAAATCCTTCTGCATAAGGTACTCCGATCATTTTCCCGAACATTTGATGACGCCCGATGATCGCATTCAGGAATTCCGGACTTGAAATATAGGTCTGAGGCTCATCAGCGGCATACCCGCTGGAATAGAATTGCGAGGAATAAGCCTTGATAGATTGCAGTTTAGCTTCGAAAACCGGCGATATATCGTAGACAAAATCCGGCGGGGCATACCGGTCCTGGATAAAATGAAAAACATATTTAGGACGCCAATGTTCCTGCGGCTGCCCCGCATCGTCCAGTGTCTCCACTTTCCGCAGCCCGCTAAGAAAACAGGATTCCCTGATCAGATGACCCGCCCGGCCATGATCGGGATGACGGTCATCCAGCGCATTGCCCAGCACGATCTCAGGGCGGTATTTCCGGATGGCCCGGATCAGCAGCCGCTGATGCGCTTCGTCATTCCGGAAAAACCCATCCGCCATGCCCAGGTTGTCCCGGACATCCAGCTGCAGGATCGCCCCGGCCCGCGCCGCTTCCACTGCCCTTAATTCCGGTGTCCCCCTCGTCCCCAACTCACCCCTGGTGAGATCCACTACCCCCGTTTTCTTCCCGTGAGCCTTTTCCATGAGAAGAGTGCCCGAACATCCCAATTCCACGTCGTCGGGATGTACGGCTATCGCTAATATGTCCAGCTTAAGTTGAGGCATTTTACATTTTTTTTCCGGCGCAAATCTACTCTTTTTACCGTTAACCGGACTCCGTCCAGTTTTGGCCATTTCCGCTTTGTGAAGTAGCTTCGCGGGTCGCATTTTTACATTTTTAATCAAAAAACAGGTAGAAAATGGCATACGATGTAGTCGTTCTCGGCAGTGGTACCGGTGGATATCCCGCCGCTATCCGTGCCGCACAGTTAGGCTTTAAAGTAGCAATTATAGAAAAAGAAAACCTGGGCGGAGTTTGTCTGAACTGGGGATGTATCCCTACCAAAGCATTGCTGAAAAGCGCCCAGGTATACCAGGATATTCTCCATGCAAAGGATTTTGGTATCGAAGCCAGCGGCACTCCCGATTTCTCCGCCGTGATCAAACGCAGCCGCGGAGTGGCCGACAAGATGAGCAAAGGCGTCCAGTTCCTGATGAGGAAGAATAAAATCGACGTGATCAATGGATATGGCAAATTGAAGGCCAAAGGACAAGTGGAAGTGACAGGAGCGGACGGCAAGACCCAGATCGTGGAAGGCAAACACATCATCGTCGCCACCGGCGCACGCAGCCGGGAACTGCCCAACCTCAAACAGGATGGCAAAAAAGTGATCGGCTACCGCGAAGCCATGACACTTCCCGAAAAGCCAAACAGCATTATCATCGTAGGCAGCGGCGCCATCGGCGTGGAATTCGCCTATTTTTACTACAGCATGGGGACAAAGGTCACCGTCGTTGAATTCCTGCCCGGGATCGTACCCCTGGAAGACGAAGAAATTTCAAAAGAACTAGAAAAGATCTATAAAAAATACGGCATCGAAGTACTGACCAGCAGCGAAGTCACCAGCGTCGATACCGGCGGCAACGGCGTCAAAGCCAAGGTAAAATCGGCCAACGGCGAAGTAACACTGGAAGCCGACATTCTACTGAGCGCCATCGGCATCAGCGCCAATATCGAGAATATCGGCCTGGAGACCCTGGGCGTAAAAACGGATAAAGGAAAGATCCTTGTCGATAAATTCTACCAGACAAACGTGCCGGGCATCTATTCCGTGGGCGATTGCGTTCCCGGCCAGGCCCTTGCCCACGTATCCACGAAAGAAGGCATCATCTGCGTCGAAAACATCGCTTATAACGAAAAGAAATATGCCCACCAGCCCGAAGGCCTGGATTATGGGAATGTTCCTGGCTGCACCTACTGTACCCCGGAGATCGCCTCCGTCGGCCTGACTGAAAAGCAGGCGCGTGACGCCGGTTACGAAGTCAAGGTGGGAAAATTCCCATTGACAGCGTCCGGCAAAGCCACCGGGGTCGGCCATACCGAAGGCTTTATCAAAGTAGTCTTCGACGCCAGGTACGGCGAATGGCTCGGTACCCATATGATCGGATACAATGTGACGGAAATCATCATAGAAACGGTCGTCGGCCGCAAACTGGAGACCACTTACCATGAAGTCCTCGACAGTATCCACCCCCACCCGACCATCAGCGAAGGGGTTAAGGACGCCATCGAAGCAGCCTACGGAGAAGCCATTCATCTGTAACTACTTCTCCTCCATAGAAAAAGCCGGCCCAAAAGCTGGCTTTTTTTCTTAACACCCCGACAACCCCCGCACCTTTACCTTAAAATGCTTGTCACCCCGGATAATCTCCAGCGTTCCCGTCAACCAGGCCGCCTCCCCTTCTTCCTGGAGGGTATGGGTGATCAATACAGCCGTATACTCCTCCCCCCGGTAAACCTCCTTAAAAGTCTTCTTATCCAACTGCCTGCTCTGCGCCGAGTCAAAATGCAGCACAATCGCCTTCCCGTGGATCCGAAAAAAAGCAAAATCAGCCGCCTTGGTCACAAAGATCTTCTTACCCTTGTCCACATCCAGGCTGTCAAAAGCAATATTCAGGGAATCATACGTATAAAGACCGACACAACCCTCGACATTGCCGGGGGCGGAAAAGAAGAAGTCAGGACGTAAAAGGGCACTATTGTCGCCGGCTGAAAGAGAATCCACCTTGCCATGACGGTGAGAGGCATTTCTGCCCGGAGAATCACACCCGGGAATCACGAAACCGGCCAGTAAAAGCAGCAGCAGGCAGCGGTAAAAAGGGTTCATGGAATAAATATAGGGCATCGGCATGCTTTTTTTATGTAGATTAGGAAAGATTTTTCTTCACCTATCAATCTACCAACATGAACAACAGGGATTCAAGCATCATCTACGCCATTCTGGGCCTCTACTCGCTGATGATCAGCTGGCATTACAACCACTCCTGGATCCTGCTGCTCATCCACTGGATCTTCTGGCCCATTTACCTGATTTACGAGCTGCTGATAGGGCATCTTTCGCACGACTTGTGGCGCACTATCCCGGAATCTTATTTTAAATAACACATATCCTCTAACTTAACACCATTGTTATGCGCCATTCATTTATCAAAACGATTACCGTTTTTGCTTTTGCATTTTTATTAGTCAATTTGTCCGCCTCCGCCCAGCCTATTACCGGAGAGGAGATCAAAACTCAATTCATAAAAGACTGGGAACGGGCCAAAGCCTACACCATCGATTATCTGAATGCCATGCCCGCTGATAAGTATTCCTTCAAGGCCGTGGACAGCATCCGCAGCTTCGCCCAACAGATGCTCCACCTGGCCGACGGCAATGTAGGCCTGATCCATTTTGCGGCTGGCGTCAAGATCGACTGGCCGATGACCCTGGAAAAGAGCCCCACCGCCCAGAACAAAGACTCCGTTGTCTATTACGTCACCAAAAGCTATGACTTCGCCATCCAAAGCCTCAAGGATTTCGATCCGGCTAAATTCGGCGAGCTGGTCACCATGCGCGCCGACAAAGTGAGCCGCTTTGCGCTGTTCCTGAAAGCATTCGAACACCAGACCCATCATCGGGGACAATCCACCATCTACATCCGCCTCCTGGGCATCAGACCGCCGGGTGAAAGATTGTTCTAAAAAACACGGCTGTTTATTCAATACCCGGGCTGCCCAACTTGCCCGGGTATCTTTCTTTTAGGGAAAATATACCATGTCCATGTGGAAATATTTCTCCAATATTATGTCCCGCTGATCCTCACTCTGGATAATTTTCACCTGCCGCTTGTCCTTTTCCTTCCGGATGAACTTGTTATTGATCAGGGTAATACGCCCCTCCGCCGTGGGCAGCGTGCAGATCAGACTGCGCGCAAAATGAGATTCCGAAGAGGTCTGGTGGAATTCATTCATGTCGTAGAAATCCGGCAATCCCCTGGGAGTAAGAGTAAAGATGTAATCTATTTTGAAATCCTGCTTGGAAGCATTCCACTTGGCAACACCCAGATAGGGCCGGCCATCTACCATCACCGGATCGATGATCTGATAAAAATTTCGGCCATCACCCTGGATTTCGCCAGGAGAGATCGCCAATGGGACCAGCGAAAAATCCCCGTACCCCACATCAACCAGCCAATACCCGCCATTCAGCTTGGCAATCAACGCCAGATGTTCGAAATCCCAGCCATACCGGTTATTTCCATGATGCAACCGCCCGGCTACCAGGGAGACATCAAACCCGCATAGGTTCAGCAGATGATGGAAAAGAACATTCAGCTCATAACAATAGCCACCCCGGTTATCACGAATGACTTTTTGATACAATAAATTGATTTGCAGAATTATAGGTATCTGGTTGTGAATATCCAGCGTCTCGAAGGGGATTGCAAAAACATGTTTGTACTGTAGCTCGCGCAAAGTGTCCAGATCACTTCGAAAGATGCCGGCAGAGTTGATTCTTCTCAAATAGCCGCTGATGTCCATGCTGTAAAATTTTTATCAAATCCGGTGCGTTAGGTCAGTTAGTATGGTAGATGCAGATCAATTCCTTTGCCAATATTTGACAATAGGAAATCCTTTTCTGCTGCAACTATCTGAAAAATCGTCTTTTGATTCCTTCCCCGGGCTGTAGTTTAATCGGCCGACAGTTTAACATCCCCTATAGTTCGATGGTCTCGCCGGAGCCGGGCAGCAGTAATTTCTTACCCGCCGCCTTAAAATCCGCCTTGGCCTTCTCCGTATCGATCCCGATGATGGGCCAGGTATTGTAATGAATACCCACCACGGTATCACATTTTGTAAAGTCAGCCGCGTGGATCGCATCGGCAACATCCATCGTATAATTACCGCCAATCGGCATCACCGAAAAATCCAGCTTGGCCCATAATGGGATCAGCTGCATGTCCATCGTCAACGCCGTGTCGCCCGCCACATAGAAATTTCCGGCACTCGTCGTAAATACATACCCCACCGGATTTCCGGCATAGCCGCCATCACTAAAAGAAGAAGAATGGATTGCATTTACGGCCCTGGCCTTGCCAAAATCAAAAGTGGACGGACCACCATGGTTGACAGGATGGATCTTCTCTACCCCCTGCTTCCCAAGCCATCCGGCTATCTCGGCAGGAACAACACAGACAGCCCCTGTCCTTTTGGCGATAGCTACAACGTCACCCGTATGGTCGCCATGTCCATGGGTAATAAAGATATAGTCGGCTTTGATTTTATCAGGATTGGCATCTTTAACAGCCGGATTACCGTTAAAAAAAGGGTCGAATAACAGCGTTTTTCCATTGACTTCTATCGAAAAGGTCGCGTGGCCGTAAAACGTTAGCTTCATAAGTATTTTTTTAAAAGAGTTCAATTACAATTATCGACTGGAAAAGTTCACACAGCCGGCATTTTAATCCGCCTCGGTTGCCCTCCGGGTCATCTTCGGGCCCGCTCATACTGCACCGGCCAGTGAATCTCCCCATACCCCAATTCATCGGCGGCATGCAAGGGAAAATAAGGATCCCGCAATAGCTGCCGGGCCATAAAGATCAGGTCGGCTTGCCCTGTAGCCAAAATAGACTCGGCCTGCACCGCATCGGTAATGATCCCCACGGCGCCGGTGAGGATGCCCGTCGACCGGATACGCTCCGCAAACCCTACCTGATAGCCCGGCCCCACAGGGATTTTCTGATAGGGCACCAGGCCGCCCGAGGAACAGTCGATCACATCCACCCCCCTTTCTTTTAACAACGGGGCAAGTCTTACCGACTCATCCGGAGACCATCCTCCCTCAGCCCAATCCGTAGCCGAAATACGCACAAAAAGCGGATAACCGGCCGGCCACACCGTCCTTACCGCATCCACGATCTCCAACAGCAGCCGCACCCGGTTGTCAAAGCTCCCGCCATAGCCGTCCTGCCTCCCGTTGCTCAGCGGCGACAGGAACTGGTGTACCAGGTACCCGTGAGCCGCATGGACCTCTATCACCTTAAAACCTGCCAGCATCGCACGCCGGGCAGCCGCTCTAAAGTCATCTATTACCTTGCGGATGCCTTCCGCCGTCAATGCTGCAGGAACCCCATAGTTCTCCCGGTAGGCGATGGCGCTGGGTCCGATGATCGGCCACCCACCCTGCTTTAACAACCCACTGCCATTCCAGGGTTCAAAAGTGCTGCCCTTACGACCCGCATGCGCCAGCTGCACGCCGATCTCACTGCCTTGCGCCCGAACGAATTTGACGATCCGCTTCAGACCTTCGATATGCTCGTCCTTCCAGATCCCCAGGTCCGATGGACTGATACGGCCTTCCGAAGATACTGCCGTCGCTTCGGTAAAGATCAGCCCCGCTCCGCCCACGGCCCGGCTGCCAAGATTGACCAGGTGCCAGTCTTCAGCCATCCCATCCCGGGCGGTATACTGACACATGGGCGAAACGACGATGCGATTGTTGAAAGATATATCTCTTATCCAAAGCGGGCTGAAAAGTTGACTCATAAATATGTTTTGCCACGCGAAGGTCATAAATTTACCCATAATTTCAACGGTCCATGAGAACAGCTTTTATCTACTGTTGGTTACTTTTTGCCGCAGCCACTCCCCAGGCCACCCGCCAGCCCTCCCCCCCAACCCAAGTCGTCGCCGCCGCCGCCGCCGACCTGAAGTTTGCCATGGACTCACTGGTCGCCCTCTTCTCCACGCACAACCCCACCGTAACCGTAAAAGTCGTTTACGGCTCTTCCGGTAATTTTTTTCAGCAGATCGGCAATGGAGCGCCCTTCGACCTCTTCTTCTCCGCCGATATCAATTACCCCCGCCAGCTGATAGAACAAGGTAAAGCCCTCTCGGTCCTACACGCCTATGGCACAGGCCAGCTCGTCCTGTGGAGCAAAACGATCGACCCCGCCATCGACAAAATGAATACCCTGCTAAACCCCTCCGTTAAAAAAATAGCCATCGCCAACCCCGCCCATGCCCCATACGGCCAGCGCGCAGAGGAAAGCCTGCGCCACTATGAGCTATACGATAAAATAAAAGACAAGCTCGTCATGGGAGAAAATATTGCCCAGACCGCCCAATACGCCCAAAGCGGGGCGGCCGATATCGGCATCATCGCCCTCTCACTCGCCCTATCCCCCGTCCTACAGCAGTCAGGAGGGAAATACTGGCTCATACCCGCCGAAGCCCACCAGCCCCTGGAACAGGGCTTTGTCCTGCTGCCGCATGCCAAAGACAACAAGGGCGCCAATCGATTCGTGGTTTTTTTCGACACCCCGGAAGCCCACGCCATTCTAAAAACCTTTGGCTTCAGCCAGCCATAACCACCCACCCCGTCTCCCAAAATTCACCCGCCCCGTCCCATCTCCCAAAATTCGCTCCCCCGTCCGATCTCCCAAAATACAGTAAGTTTGACCTATGATCGATTGGCAACCTCTATGGCTAAGTCTGCGGCTGGCAGGTATTACCACGATGATACTCCTGGTCCTCGCTATCCCGCTCGGCTATTGGCTGGCGCATAGCCGGCAGCGTTGGAAGATCGCGGTAGAAGCCCTCGTCAGCTTACCCATGGTGCTGCCCCCCACCGTCCTGGGGTTTTACCTCCTGCTGGCATTCAGCCCTACTCACACCTTCGGCCGCTTCCTGGATCACTACCTGAATATCCGCCTGGTTTTCACATTTCCGGGTCTGGTCATCGCCTCACTGTTTTATTCCCTGCCTTTCACCGCAGGTCCCATCATCGCCGGTTTCAGAGGCCTGCCGCCCGACCTGAGAGCAGCCTCCCGCACCCTGGGCAAATCCGACCTGACCACGCTGATCCGGATCCTGCTGCCCAATATCCGACCCTCGCTTATCACCGGGGCCGTCATGAGCTTTGCCCATACCATCGGAGAATTCGGCGTCGTTATGATGATCGGCGGCAGCATCCCCGGCCAAACCCGGGTGGCTTCTGTCGCGATCTATGATGAGGTGCAGTCGATCCACTATTCGCTCGCTAACCGCTATGCCATCCTGCTGCTGGCCTTTTCTTTTGGCATCCTGCTGCTGGTGTATCTCGTCAATCATCATTACAACCAGGCAAAAACAATCCTATAGTGACCCCTCCGCCGCCTTCCGCCATCCCCCCGCCGCCCCCGCCTGCTGCGATCCCCCCGCCCCCCCTCGCTTCTGCCCTTTCCACCATCCGGGCTGTCAAAATGCTGCATACTGCACAGGGCCCGCAACGGCTCGACATAGCCTTCCACTGGCAGCAAGGCCGCCTGCTGGCCATATACGGCCCCTCCGGGGCCGGCAAGACGACACTCCTGCGCATCCTGGCAGGGCTGACGGAGGCGGAGTCGGGGTATATCGAAGTGGATGGAGAAGTGTGGCTCGACAGTACCCGCCGCATCAACCTCGCCACCCGGCGCCGGTCTATCGGATTTGTATTCCAGGATTTTGCGCTCTTCCCAAACCTTACCGTCCGTCAGCAGCTGGATTTTGCGCTGCCCGACCGGCACAACAAAGCCATCGTCTCCGAACTTTTATCCCTTATGGAGCTGGAAGAATTGCAGCACCGCCGCCCGGGCCTGCTGTCCGGCGGTCAGCAGCAACGCGTAGCGCTGGCCCGTGCTATCGCCCGCCGGCCCAGACTGCTGCTGCTGGATGAACCGCTTTCGGCACTGGACGACGAAATGCGTTATAAATTACAGGAGTATATTCTCATGGCACATCGCCATTATCGGCTAACCACGATTTTCGTGAGCCATCACCTGCCGGAAGTCCTCCGGCTCGCCGACGAAGCAATCCTGCTGGAAAAAGGAAGGATCGGCGGCCAGGGAACCCCGGCCACCCTTTTTACCGAAGAAAAAAACGGCCATACCCTCAACATCACCGGCGAGATCGTCAATATCGTCCCGGCGGCCGAAGGATTTATCATAAATGTCAATTGCGCGGGCGCCATTATCCGGGTAGCCGCTACCGCCGCCGAGGCCGCGGGATGGCAGCCCGGACAGTCAGTGAAAGTCTTTTCGACTATTTTCGCGCCAAAAATCTTTCCCCTTTCTACGCCCTGATCACACCCAAAAGCCCTGCACATGATCACCCCCAAAATCCTTGCACCCTCACCCGGCCACCGGCAAATCCTTTTTGCCGCAATAATTTCCGCAGTCGGCCAACAGCAGGAATATTCCCCGCCAGATAGAAAATGCTGTCACCATGATCCGAAGTCTTCAATCCCTCAACCCATCCGCCCAATGCCCGGTAATCCTGCACATGACTCTTTTGCACCGACTTCACCTGCCAGCCCGGAAAATACTGATCGAACTCTTCCCGGTGATGAGGCTCGGACAAGGCGATGGCGCCGGTGATGCGGCTATCCTTACCCGCTAATTGCTGCAAGGCCAGAAAATGCCCGATCGCCGTCGCATCTCCCAGAAACACCATCGTTCTGCCGGCAGCAGGCTGATGATGAGAAGACCCGACACCCAGATAAGAAATGGTATCCCCTGCCTGTAATTGTCTTACCCAGCGGCTGCCCGGCCCATCGTGGGCCAAATGGATCAGCAACGTACAGGTTCTCGTCTCCGCATCCCAGCCGGAAGGGGTATAATCACGGTAAGCCATACTCCCAACCTTGCATTTCAGGTGTAAAGTCTTGTCCCAATGACTCATATTACAATCCGGCAGATGCAGATCTATTTCCCGCACCGTACCAGGTTCCCAGGCCCTGATCGCCAACACCACAGCCTGCCGCCCAAAGGTGGACCCAACCAGGGAAATTGCTTTTTCTGTTAGCTTATTCATAATACAAAACAACGGCAACAAGCCCTGCAAGACAATAGACAAAGGAAAGAAAGAATTGGACTATTTACGGTAATGACCGCGAAAGGAGCCGGGGGTCTTGCCAACCGCTTTTTTAAACAGCCGCGAAAAATACGTATGATCTTCGTACCCCAGTTGGTAGGCGATCTCCTTGACACTGCAAGGACTGTGATACAATAACCGCTTAGCCTCCAAAACAATTTCCTGCTGTATCCAATGACTGACGGTAAAACCCGTGACCTCTTTGACCGCTTCATTGAGGTAGGGAGCAGAAAGATGCAACACCCCGGCATAGTCAGCCGGGCTTTTCAACCGCTTGTACTCATGCGCCAGCAGTTTTCGAAATTCCCTTGCTATTGCCTGCGGTCGCGGCCCTTTTTCAACCGTAGATGGCCTTCGCTGATCATAGAGGCCAGCCACCATGGCCACAAAAGAGGTCAGCAGAGAATGGATGGCCTGCCTGGAATAGACAGAATTCCGCTGCGCATGAAGCGTATGCACCAACCACAGACATTGCGTTAACCCGGCAATATCGGTGGCAGCCCCCGCAAATGGTTTTCGCATCAGCAAAGGATCTTCCAGCACCGACCGCAAAGCCTCCGGGATCAGATCGGAATCCATCGCGACAAACCAGCCGGTTGTCCCCACCTGCGTCTCCAGGTAGCTATGCACCTGGCCGGGCAATATGAATAACACCGCATTTTCTTTCAACGTAAAAAAATGAAAATCGATCATCCCCTTGCTAAAACCTGTCTCCTGCAACAAAAAGATATAATGATCGTCCCGGTGCGCGCCCATCACCAGGGCCTCGTGTGCCGCATGGCTGTCGGGATGGAACCGCTTGATCTGGAAGCCCTGATCCGTGCTCTCCATTAGTTTGTGAACCGGTATGGAATTCTTTACCTTCGCCATTCGCCAAATTTAAACAAAACAGCATCGTATGCCATCATTGTCCGTCTGGGAAAAAGAAAGTTTTTTTGCACCCGCCGATATCGTTATTGCCGGCAGTGGCCTGGTAGGATTGTGGAGCGCCTGGTACCTGAAACGGAAACAGCCTTCCCTGCGGATCACCATTGTCGAACGCGGCCTGATTCCTACCGGCGCCAGCACCCGCAACGCGGGTTTCACCTGCTTCGGCAGCCTGACGGAGCTGTTAGCCGATGCCCGCAACATCGGCGAGGACAAAATGCTTGAGCTCGTAGCCATGCGCCGTAAAGGTCTCAAAAGGATCCGCAAGACTTTCCGCGACGAAGAGATCGGCTACGAGCAGCTGGGTGGTTACGAATTGCTCATGCCCGCGACTACCACCGACACCCCCACCAACACTGCCATCAAGATCCCCACCGCCACCACCACCGCCGACGCCCCGCCCTCTCCCGATCTCACCGACAGCCACGAACTCCGCTCCGCCATCGATCGGCTAAACCGCACCCTGAAAAAAATTACCGGTGAACAAAAAACATTCCGGCTCCAAAATGAAATGATCGGCAAATTCGGGTTCGCCGGTGTTCAATATCTGGTTGAAAGCCGGATCGAAGGACAACTGCACTCCGGCAAATTATGCCAGGCCCTTTTACGCCTCGTCCAATCCACAGGCGTCACCGTTCTTAATAATATAGATATTACCGGCTTCGAAAAGGTTAACGGACATTTGCTGTTGCATAGCCAACACCCCTTCCCATTGATCGCTTCCCAATTGCTGGTCTGCACAAATGCCTTCGCCCGCCAGCTGATCCCGCAACTGGATATCACTCCGGCCAGGGGTCAGATCCTCGTCACCTCGCCTATAGACAACCTTCCTTTTAAAGGAACCTTCCACTTCGATGAAGGCTATTATTACTTTCGCAACCTGGGAGACAGAGTGCTGCTGGGCGGCGCCCGCAATAAGGCATTCGAAGCGGAAACTACAACAGACATGACCTTCACCGACATCATCCAGCAGGAACTGGAACGCTTTCTCCGGGAAGTGCTGTTACCCGGCCGGCAATATACGATCGAAAACCGCTGGGCCGGTATCATGGGAATGGGTGGCGAAAAAATGCCCATCGTCCGCGCTGTCAACGACCACGTATTCTGCGCCGTTCGCATGAACGGCATGGGCGTCGCACTCGCCCCCGTCATCGGCGAACAGGTCGCTTCCCTGCTCACCGGCAAAAGCTAGCGCTGCCGCCTCTATATCTTCACCAGTTTAGACGTTTCACCGTTTTTCCCACCACTCACCCGGATAAAATAAATCCCCCTACCCCAGCCGGAAACATCCAGCTGCATCGCCTGTGAGGTGATCCGCATCGTCGTGACCCTTTGCCCCAATTGATTGTATACATCCAGTATACCCCCCAGACAGGACGGGTCAACTAATTCTATCGTCACCATACTGGTCGCCGGATTGGGATAGACGATCATCCCGCCCACCGCGTCAGCTGTTACCTCCGCAGCGGTGTCCATCGCAGCAACAGGCACACCGGACGACAACAATGCATAACGGAAACCACCCGGCGCAAACAACACGCGCATCCTGTCCCGCTGACCATAGGTGAACAGGTGCATACCGATATCATCCGTAAAATCCATATAATCCATATACAGATTGCCATAAGGTGCATTTCCGCAGGAAACAATGATCCCGCTGGGATCGCCATAAGTGGGGCCTTCCTGAGGCGGCGTGTCCGCTACATCATCGGTCCCGCAACTGTCGTCCCCCCACGTGTGGATCATATCCAGCCAATGACCTACCTCATGCGTAGTGGTGCGCCCCCTGTTAAAAGGCGCCGTGGCCGTGCCATTGGTCCCAAACGCCGTATAAAGCACGACTACCCCGTCCGTTGCCTTCGGGCCGCCTACAATACTGGAATAACCAAGGATGCCGCCGGTCAGATTGCCAACCCAGATGTTCAGGTATCGGTCCCTGTCCCAACCGTCATCACCGCCGGTAGCCGAAGACTTGATCCCATCGTTAATCGTAAAAGCTCCCGTACTGGTATGCTTTCGGACAATACCGGTGGTAACCTGCCCATTCGTATCCTGCTGCGCCAGGCCAAAGCGGAATCCGCAATTGGCTGCCAGCGACCGGTAGTACGAAGGGATTTCCACCGTATCCGGATTCTGTTTCTGATAATCCGTATTCAACACATCGATCTGCGACTGTATCTGCGCATCGCTGATGTCTTCGGCTGAAGTATTATAAACGATATGGACGACAACAGGGATGGTGATCAGGGAAGGAACCGCGTTGGTGGCCGAACCGCCGGAGGAACCGCCGGTGACGATAACAGGCCGCGCCTCTAACTGCCGGGCTGTAAACGCTTCAATAGCAGCTACAGAAGCAGCCAGCGAAGGATCCGCCTTCAATTGCTGCGATCGGTAATCGAATGAACGACATGTCTGCTGCGACAATACGGGGAACGCATATGACAAACAGAAAAGGGCCAGGAAATAAAGTTTCATACCTTCTTTTTACAGATGGTATTTCAGGAGATACTGGGGGTTTTCAGGACTGTCTAAAAGACAACAGTATCGGATATGGAGGGAATAGCACCCGGTCGGAGAATACTAGCGGAATAAGCGGTGAAGGGGTGGTACTCAGTCGATAAGCAACTGTAAAGGAATACAAAATCCCCGACAAATCAAAACAATTAGCACAAATTTTCCCCCCAAACCAGCCCCCATAAAAGGCCTGAAGCCTATATTTGCCCCTTTATAAGCCCATTTATGAATAGATCGATTTCTTTTCTATTGATTATCAGCTTGTTAGCCTCTTGTAACAATGCTGACCACCCTAACACCTCCGGAGCCGGTTCCACAGGCGCAGACAATACCCCGCCCACCATCGACTTCATCGTCATGAAGGAACTGCCACATGATACAACCGCCTTTACAGAAGGACTGCTCTTCCATAACGGCCAGCTATATGAAAGCACAGGCACCGATACCAATATGCCCGAAAGCCGGCGGTCCCTGTTCGGAACAGTCGACACCGCCACCGGTAAGATCCACCCAAAAGTCGAAATAGACCGGAATAAATATTTCGGAGAAGGGATCGCCTTTATCGGCAAGAAAGTCTACCAACTCACCTATACCACAAAAACCGGCTTCATCTACGATGCCACCACCTTCAAAAAGCTGGATGAATTCACCTTTCCCTCCCCGGAAGGCTGGGGCATGACCACCAACGGCGTCAATCTCATCATGAGCGATGGCACCAGCAATATCAGCTACCTCGACCCCGAACATTCAACGCCTGTCGAAGTCAAAATTCACTATGGCAATGGCGACTCGATGGAAAAGACCCTGAATAGCTTTCGCCTGGTCAAGGTACTCGGCGTAACGGATAACAACGGCCCCGTCAGCAATATCAACGAACTGGAACTGATCAACGGCTACCTCTATGCCAATCAATGGCAGACGAACTATATCCTGAAGATCGACACGGCCAGTGGCAAAGTCGTCGGCAAACTCAACCTGGATTCCGTTGTCGGCGAAGCCCACAACAAATTCTTCGGGGCCGAAGTACTCAACGGAATCGCCTATGACTCCGCATCGGGTCTGGTATACATCACCGGCAAACTATGGCCAAATATCTACGAGATCAAATTCCCGCTATAGCGCCTCCGTACACCCGCTGTATCGAAACCGGACATGCACAACGGCAAGCCATATCCAATGCCTTGCCTCACAACCCTTTATCATCTGGCATATTTTTAGTCGCTTCCGGTTAAAACCATCCCTCCGTGAACAACTATTTCAAAACCGCCTGGCGCAGCCTGAAAAAGAACAAAGGCTTTTTCGCCCTCAATTTTATCGGCCTGTATCTCAGCGTAGTGGTCAGCATCCTGATCGCCCTCATCCTCCTGTACGATACCAGTTTCGACCAATCCCCCATAAAAGGCGTATCCCTGTACCGCGTGGTCGGCCATAGCAGCAACTCCGCTGGCTCCGAAGACAACGCAGTAACTCCTTTTCCGCTGGCAGCAGCCATGCGTGCCGCCCTTCCCGACAACAAGCTTATCTCTCAAATCAGTTTCGACCGTGCAAAAAATATTGTTTCCTTCGGCAATAAAAAGTTCAACGAAAAAAACGTCGTCTTCGCAGATTCCGTATTTCCCACATTATTTCCGCTGACCCTAAAAGAAGGCAGCCTTCAACACGCGCTCACGGACAAAGGCTATGTAGTGCTGACGGAAGAAACCGCTGCTCGTTACTTCGGGAAAGAAGAAGCAGTCGGAAAACACATGAAATATCAAAACACGCTGGACCTGACCGTAGCCGCCGTGATCGCGAGTCCGCCCGCCAACTCGCACTTACCCTATACCATGCTGATCTCCTACCCTTCGCTCACGTCTGAACTTATAGGAGGTTTTTCGATGGATCAATGGACTTTGCGTGCCAGCGGCTATGTCTACATCGGTTTAAACAACGCTAACCAAAAACGCCAGATAGAAACCACTCTTGCGGCTATTGTAACTGCCCATATCCCGCCAGACAGCCGGAATGCCAAAACAGAATTTAACCTGCAGCCTTTCCGGGACATCCACTTCAACCAACTTTACGCGGCATCTACACCCTCTGTCGTAATAACCTACAGCTATCTATATCTGCTGGGGGCCATCGGACTGTTTCTGATCCTGGCCGCCTGTATCAATTATACCAATCTTTCCACCGCCCTGGCCATCCGGAAATCAAAAGAAGTCGGCGTGCGAAAAACCATGGGCGCGACGCGCGGCCAGCTCCTCCGCCAATTCCTGTCCGAAACCTTCCTGCTTACTGCGCTGGTCATATCCATAGCCGCATTAACGGTTCGGCCCCTCCTTCCACTACTAAACAGCTTTCTGGACAAGAATATCCCGCCGAACTGGATAAACGGCGATACCATGATTGTTCTGGCTGGCCTTTGGGTATCCATATCCTTGCTTTCCGGTATCTACCCTGCCTTCGTTCTCTCGGGCTTTAATCCGATCACGGCACTGAAAAGCAAGCTATCCACCCCCAAGGCATCCACCATCTTTCTCAGAAGAGGATTGGTCACCTTCCAGTTCTTGACCGCACAGATCCTGATCATCGGCGCTATCGTCGTCGCCAAACAACTGGCCTTTATTCAATCGACACCGCTGGGCTTTCAACAGCAAAACATATTGGATATAAATCTTCCTGATGACAAGGCCGAACATGCCCGGGCATTCCGCGACCAGCTGTCCGCAGTTCCCGGTGTCAGTTCCGCCAGCTTTTCCCTGGGCGCGCCCATTTCTCGTAGCCAGGTTGGTACGGACTTCAACCTGCGGGAAAAATATGCTACAGAAAAGCTCGACGTGGCCATCAAAGCCGCTGATAAAGACTACCTGTCCACCTATGGACTTCAGCTTGTCGCCGGCCGTTGGTTCAACCAGTCCGATGAAAGCGCAACCGCAGACGCCGTCCCCGATTCCCTGAAACGATATACCTTAGTTTTGAACGAAACCGCCACGAAAACGCTGGGGTTCGCACATCCCGGGGATGCGCTGGGCAAATATCTTATCGTTGGATTAAACGATCTCTCCGCACCTGTGATCGGCGTTGTCAAAGACTTTCACATCGCATCTTTGCACAAACCCGTCGAGCCGGTTGTGTTGATAAACTTCCCCTTCTTTTATTATACCGCCGGGATCAAATTCTCGGGCGGCTATTCGACCTCATCCCTGGCCGCCATTGAAGCAGCGTTTAACTCCGCCTACCCCGGCAATATATTCGAATCCGAATTTCTGGATGAGCATGTGGCCGGCCTGTATAAGGACGAACGCCGCACCCAGCAGCTGTTTAATATCTTCACCTTCCTTTCCATCGGCATCAATATCCTTGGGTTGATCGGTCTGCTGTCATTTATGATTGAACAAAAAACAAAAGAGATCGGCGTCCGCAAAGTGCTGGGAGCAACCATAACCGATATTTCCCTTGTTTTGTCAAAAGACTTCGTCCGGCTTATCATCATCGCCTTCCTAATCGCCGCACCGGTCGCCTGGTATCTCATGCACAATTGGCTGCAGGATTTCGCCTATCGCACATCCATAAGCTGGTGGATTTTTGGCGCTACTGTGCTGGGAGCAATCGCCATAACCGCCCTGGCGGTCGGCTATCAGACGATCAAAGCGGCACTGATGAATCCCATAAAGAGCTTAAAAAGCGAATGAGGAATTATTTGCCTATCACATAAATCAGCGAACTGCATTTCGACTTATCGACAAATGCTTTGATATTCGATACCAAGCCCCTGAATATCGCTCCGGGCATGTTCCCTTTCCCATTCCGGTATTTCTCGCTGAGCATACTGATATAAAAGCTGTCATACCACATCGGCTGACTATAGTGCAATTGCAAGCCATGACCGGCCAGCAGGTCCTCCATGGCATCCGGTGAAAAATGATACAAATGACGGGGGACGTCATACGCTGCCCAGGCCGGCCCATATACCGTTGCATCATAGCAGGTGTAGTTGGGCACAGCAATAAAAATACGCCCCCCCTTTTTGATCAGGGCCTTCAGCCGCTCCAGGTAGGGATGAAGATCATGGACATGCTCCAGCACATGCCACAAAGTAATGGCATCATAACTCTCGGCCGGGAGGGAAAACAGCTCGGCCGTATCCTGCAACCGGACCTTATGGTCCGCCAGGGCCCGCTCACGCGCCACGGCTTCAGGCTCAAGACCCGTCACTTCCCACCCTTGTTGCTGCATATAAGCGACAAAGGCGCCGGTACCGGCCCCGATATCCAACAGCTTGCCCTGTTTGCTTGGGGTCGCAGACTGGATCAGCCGGCGTTTGTCCGACAGGGTCTGCCGGCGCACCATATGATAAAGGTTGTTGACCAGCCCCCTGCTGATATTACTATGAGATATATATTCCTCCGAACGGTAATAAGGCCCGATAGCCCCGGCAGCCGGGACATCTTGCGTAAACCGTAAGCTGCAATGACCGCACTGCCAGATGGCAAAGGTTTCATGAGAGACCGTATGATCGACAGCACTGAGTACAGGTTGCAGATTGTCCGACGAACAGGAAGGACAGACAGTATAATGTATCAGGGACATATAAATTCGCAGTCAGCTAAAATTTTGTTTGATTTGCAGTAGACCAGCCGTGGGTATAAAAATGCCAGCCAAGGATAGCCAGGCCGATAACAGCCAGGACCAGCGCAATGACCCACCAGGAAAACCGCTTCCGCGTCGTTCCTTCTTCCTGCAGCCATTCGTTCATTTCACCGCTGGTACGCTCACGATCGCCTACCAGTAAGGTATGCACGGCGTCCTGACGGTTGACCTTCATCGCAGGGACGGGCTGTACGGAAAAAGCAGGCGCCGTCGCAGACTCCAGTAGAATATTACCCGATCCGTCTTTTCTCAAAACCCCTACGCCTTCCCAGGGAACCGCCTCCTCACTACGGATACGATTGCGCAAATCAAAGGAAAATTCATTATACCATTTGATCGCCTCAAAATCGAGCATCTTACCCTGGACAGCCAGAAAGCTAAAAAATTCCTTTTCCGGCGCATCGAAATATTTATCAAAGCGAAAGCGGTAAGCCGGCGGCAGGATCGTCCTGCCCGCCACATCTGCATTGGCAGGAAAAGTTTCCAGGTAAATGGTGCCCAGACCCGGAATACTGATACTTCTATGCTGGAATAAATACGCATTCAACATCTGCAACATGACTTATCCTTTTAGCTTGGCTGCGAATCTATCATTTTTCGGGGAATTTGCGCCAAAAAACCCGCCCACCCACGGCCCCCCCGCAGCCGCCCCCATCCCTTATTTCCCACCAAAACTATACACGATCCCGCCCAATACATTAAACCCATAGACAGGGTACTGATGCCAGCGCTGATACTTGTCATTGAAGATATTATTCATCTGGAACCAAAGGTTCAGCTGCCGGAGGATCCTGAACTCCACCCCCGCATTCAGGTCAGCCCCATTTGGCCCCTTAAAAGCTACACCATCCGGAGCCCTGTATTGCGCCCCTTCAAAAGTATAAAGATCCAGCTTGGCCCAGAAATCCTTGAAAGCCTCCCATTTCAGGTTGGTCTTGAACTCCACCGGCAACAACCCCCAGGCCTTTGGCTCCCCCTTGATATCCGTGTACTGGTTGATATTCAAGCTGGCCGTAACATTGAACTGCTCACCCTGCAAATAGCTCACCTCGGCGTGCAGCTGCAGCGCTTCCATAGAGCTGGCATACCGGATCTGGAAATCCTTTCCGCCATTGATGCTGTCATTCACGAACAGGGCCATATTGTCATATTGCAGGAAACCCACTTTGGCAGCATAGGTGAAATGATTGTCCAGGGAACCCTTAAAACCGGCATACCGCTCCTGCACCCTTGTATTGAGCAGCGAATCCGGCTGCGCCAGCCAGGGATTGATGGACTCGAACCGCTGGTAAGACCCCTTATCGTAATAGCCGATCCAGCCCAGCTGAAAAGTAAAACGCTGATCGCTCGTAGAGATGTCCGCGACGAAGTTGGGCAGAAGATGGAAGACCTGGTTGTCCCAGGAAGGAATAACCGAAGCCTGCAGGAACAGGTTGCTCGTTTTCACCAGGAAACCGGGCGTCACCAGGTATACATTGTTAGTCTGATTCGAGGTCTTCACCGGCAGATTATAATGCGTCAGATCGGCCGTAAAGCCCAGATCAAAAGCGAATTCCTTGCCAATAGTCTTCTCCAGCGGCAGATTCAGCACGCTATTCGTTTCCATCCCCTGCGGAGTATGATTATCGGAGAAGACCGAAAACTTTAAATTAGGATGATACAACAGCCCAAATTCCGTCGGCACCGTATTACGAAGGGATATCCCGCCCTGAATAGTCTGAAAGGTCTGCCGCAGCTGGTCCGAAGTATATTTTACCGTATCGGGAAATCCGTACAGATAGTATTCGTCGTTCTTAAATCCCAGATTGCCGTTCCATTCCAGGTTGTTTGCCGTTTTGAACGTACCATCCACCTTGACATCGGTCAGGCTGCTTTTTTGAAAAGGCAGGCTGCCGCTGGAACTCAGCTGGTCGGCAAAAGCATTGACAAAGGTAGATTTTCCATCGCCAAAACTAAAGCCAAGCCGCGCATACGGCAAAGCGACATTTCCTACCCCCAGTTTGATATAATTGGAGTTTTCCCAGGGGGTCAGGGTATCCCGCTGCAAGGCTACCGGCTTCATCTCCCCCGGCTGATAGTTGAGGAACATATACTGAGAAGGGATATTGTAGGTAAGCCGGGGATGCGAACTGTCCGCCACCGGAGGAGCCGCATTAAAATTGATCTTCACCGCCTCCCGCAATACCGGTTTGAAGGCGGACGTGATATCGATAGTCTTGCGCTTGGTCGTATCCTGCGCCTGTAAAACAGATCCGGCACAGCCTACGCTCAACAACAGCAGTAATAATGACTTTTTATGCATGACTCTAATTTGTACTGTCTACCTTACTGCTCTTATTTTCTTCCGCCGTTACCTGGGCGAGCTTCTGCTGCGCCTGTAGCCGCAATTCTTCGATCTTTGCATTCTCCGCAACACTCTGGTAAGTGGCCTTGGCATTGAAATAATCCTTTTCCGCAAAATAGATGTCTCCCAGCAGCAGGTAGGCCTTCGTAACCCACTCTTCATAAGACCCGGATTTATTGACCACTTCAAAAGCCGCTTTCTCCGCATCCTTCAGCTGATTGCCCTTGAACAGACAGTCGGCAATCTCATACCGGGCTTCTGCCCCATAAGCCGACTTTGTCAACCCTGCCGAAAGCCTGAAATACTGCAGGGCCGTCGCGCAATCGCCACCCACCTGGTACGACTTGGCAATAGCCATATTGGCCAGTACCTTATCATCCGTACTGACCCCCTTCTGCCCAAGCAGATCCTTCGCATTGGCTACAGCATCCGACCATTGCTGCAACTGATACTGACAACGCAGCAAACCACGCATCGCCTCCATCTTGTTCTCTTCCGACGTAGTAAAGTCCTTTAGCTTGCTGAAATACTTCTCCGCATTGGCATAGTCCTTCAGGTTGAAGAAATATAACCTCGCCGCCTGCAACAGCGATTTCTCCCCGAATTTGTTCGGCGCCTTATCCGCAACCGCCGCATACCCGACCACCGCCTTTGGCCAGTCCTTCCGGGAGAAATAGATCTCGCTCTTATAATAGTTTGCTTCCAGCGAATATTTTCCGTCGGGGAATTTTGCCAGATAAGCCTCGAACCGCTGGATAGCGCCATCGAAGTTGCCGTTGTTGAACTGGACTTCCGCCTCTTCATAGGCCAGCTGATCTTCCTGACTGGCGCTCACCTCCACGCCCATCCCCTTGGCGAAATTCACATAATCGCTGCTCCGGCCTTCCTCCACATAGATCGTCTTGGCATTGTCCAGGGCATCCTGCGCCTCGGGAGAATGGGGGAACTGCCGCAGCAGCGAATCATATTGATTTAAGGCCTCCGTATTTTTGTTGAGGTTATACAGCGCTATCCCCGACTGAAGATAAGCCCTTGGCTTCAGCGCGTCCACAGCGGGCGACCGCAACACATTCTTCAGATAAGGCAGCGCCTCCTGATAGTTCTCCTGCGCCAGATAAGTGCCGGCAACCTCCATATTGACATCCGCCGACAGGTTGGAAGCAGGGTACAACCGGGTAATCGTATTCAATAGGGTGATCTTCTGCCTGCCATTGCTGACGCCGGCGATCATCGCCTTTTGAAAAGTGGCATAGTCCCCGGCAGGCCAGGAAAAATCCAGCACCTTGTTATACATACTCAACGCCGTCTTGTAATCCCGCTGCATATAATAGCAATCCGCATCCCGGACATAAGCATCCTGCTCGAGAGGAGAAGAATTTATCCGGGGCGTGCGAACTACCTGCTCGAATAACCCCTGCGCCTGACGGTAATTTTCTTTTTTGAGGAAACAATACCCCAGATTGTAGCGCGCATCGGCAGGATTGACCTCACCGTCGACGCTCCCATTTTTCAGATATTCCAGGTAATACCGGATTGCATCGTCGATTTTATTCAGCCGATAGGATATCTCCGCCTTCCAGAACTGGATATAAGGCAGGACGCTGCCATTATTGGGGTCTTTCAACGCCTTGTCCAGCAATCCTTCCGCCTCCGGCAACAACCCGTCATTCACCAACTCCGTTGCCCGGCCATACAGGATACGCGGAATCAGCCGGCGGGCATTATCCGAAGGATGATCCAGACTGTCCAGCAGAGACAGCGCATCTTTATAGTTATTGGTTCCCGCCAGCACGCTGATCAACAGCTCCCTGCCCTCCCGGGCATAATCCGAATTGGGATATCGATGAAGGAAATTCTGCAGCTCCGTCAGCGCAATATCCTGGTAACCCAGTTCATAGGACAGCTTGGCATAGTTGAACCTGGATATTTCCGCCTGTTTGGGATTGCTGCTATTCAAAGAGCAGAAGAGAAAGGCATTCCGTGCATTGCCCTTTTGCCCCGTCCGCAGATAGGCATCCCCCAGCAGGTACATGGCGTTCTGTGCCAGCGAGTCTTCCTTACCACCCAGCTGCTTGAAGCCATCGATAGCCTTGTTCCAGTTCTTTGTCTGATAATAGCAATACGACAGCTCATACAGATCCTCCCGCGTCACCTTCTTCGACTGGCCCACATACTGCTCCAGAAAGGGCAGCGCCCGGACGAAATCCTGCTTTTCATAATAGCCATGCCCCACCAGTTGCCGGAGCTCCGCATCATAGTATTGGTTGCCCTTCTTCAAGCGGGCTTCCGCATAGGCGATAGCCTGGTCCTTCTTCCCCTGCGCGAGATAGATATTCGCCACATAGTAAGGCACCACCTTCTCATAAGTCGGGTTGTCCTGTACTACCGTGAAAGCAGTCAGCGCCTCGCCATAATCTTTCCGATAAAAGCAAATAAAGCCATAGTAATAGTTGGCATCGATATAATTCGGATCCTTGGGCAACTGCCGGATGGCGTTGAACAAAGGAATAGCCTTGTCGAATTGCTTCCGGGTAAAATAACAATACCCCTCATGGAATTTCATATCGGCGATCTCCCGGTTGCTCAGATTGTCGATATCGGTGTTTTCATAAAGCTTGGCAGCCGCTACATAATCCTTCTCGCGGAAATAGTATTCCGCCAGGTGGTAGCCTAGCATCCCCACCCGGGGCGCATTGTTTTCCACCTCTATATAGTCCTCGGTCGCCGCCACCGCCGCCTGATCGTTCTGCTCCAGGGCGCAGACGAGGTAGTAGTATTTTATGTCCTGATATTCAACAGAATTATTGCTGCGATCCGTCTCGCGCAACGAATAATTGAGATCCCGGAAAATGGGATAGGCCAGGCTATAATATTCATGCTCGAAAAATTCCTTCCCCTGCCGGAAATAGGCCTGCGGATCGTTAAAATAGCGGGTCTGCTGAGCAAACGACGAAACGCGGAGAAGAAAGGCAAAAAGAAAGAATACGATATACTTCACTGGAAAGTGGTTTGATTTATTATCCGTCCCCGCCGTTTTCAACGTGCTAAAGATTCTAATTATTTTGCCTATAGCCAAAGATCGTTCCAAACACGTGTGGATAACTGTATAGATTAACATTTCGTTGGCAGGACTGCCGGGACGGCAGCCGCCCGAAGGATGACCGCAAGGTTACGAACGAGGCGGGCGAGGGACGAAGCCCGACGAAGTTCCATGTGCCGGGACACGGACTCGCCAGCGCCGCAGGCGCTAATTTCTTTATGAAACGTATATTACAATCTATTATCTTCGACATAAATTCATTTAATCACATGAAAAAATTTCTCTCCACACAGTATTCGGAAGGCGCCTTCAATATCGCCGTCCTGGCCCTCCGCCTCGCCTTCGGCCTGTTTTTGTTATTGATCCACGGAATGGACAAGATCACACATTTCAGCAAATACGAGTATACCTTCTTAGACTTCATGCACATCGGCCATCGCTGGTCCCTGGTACTCTGCATCTTCGCGGAAGTCTTCTGTGCCGCCCTCGTCGTGCTGGGGCTTTTCACCCGCTTCGCCGCGCTGGTGCTGGTCATCAACTTTTGCGTCGCTTCTTTTATCGCCCTGAAAGGACAATCCCTGGCCGAACACCAGGTCGCCCTCTGCTACCTGTCCGTCTTCTTCGCCCTGCTGCTGACAGGTCCCGGCCGGATCAGCGTGGACAGCGCCATGGGCAAATAACCAATTTAACTTTTCCTTTTATGAAGAAGATCGATCTCATTCATACGACTATCCTGATCGTTGCCATCCTGTGCGGCTATTCGGCCCTGCAACAGCTCCTTTTCCTCATAAGCAGCTTTTCCTTTGTCTCAGACTTGTATTATGGCAAACCAACCAATATTATCTTCCCCAACCTGTTCCAGGCCGCTCTTTTTTCCGTCGCCTGTCTGATCCTGATCAGGAACGGAAAGAAATTAGCCGTTGCACTGCTGCCCGAAGACCCGACTGATGCCTCGGCGGAAGACGCCGCAGGATGGCAACTGGACCGCCGCAACATGTTATTTGTCCTTTTCATCGGCCTGGGCCTTTATACCCTGATACAAAATATCCCTCCCTTGCTCAGCGATTTCTTTAACCTCTTCAAAGATCAGGTCAGAGCCGATTTGCTAAAAAGGCAGCCCTATAGAGACTACCTGGCGATCGACCTCCTTCGCACCACTGTTGGCGCCATCCTTCTGTACGCCGCCGCTCCGCTAGCCAATTTTATTGATAACAAGGCCGCTGTCCGACTTGACAGCACATCGAAAAGCAGGTAAATATGTTCACCAGCGAAACAAAGATCCGCGTCCGCTATGCCGAAACCGATCAGATGAATGTGGTCTATCACGGAAATTATGCCCAGTATTTTGAGGTAGGACGAGTAGAATCGATCCGGCAACTGGGCCTAAGCTATAAAGATGTAGAAGCCTCAGGGATAATCATGCCCGTCATCGAATGGAGCGCCAAATTTATCCGGCCGGCTCACTACGACGATTTATTGACCATACGCACCAGCGTCAAAAACTGGCCGGTGGACTACCGCGTCGAATTCCACCAGGAAGTGTTCAATGAGCAAGGCAAGCTTCTCACGACCGGAAAGGTCTTGCTGTATTTTCTAAAAGCCGGCACCATGGAAAAAGCAGCCATGCCCGAAGAAATGGCCAGGACGCTGCGGCCATTCTTCGATCCATCCCCTTAACTTTATCCTATGGAAAAGATCATTGCCAGTATCATTACCATCGGAGATGAATTGCTGATAGGACAGGTAGTAGACACCAACAGCGCCTGGATGGGGCAGGAACTGAATAAGAACGGGATCTGGGTAGCGCACCGTATTGCGGTTGGAGATGTCCGCGAAGATATCTGGCAGGCCCTGGATGAAGAATTCCGGCGCTCGCAGATCATCCTGATCACCGGCGGCCTGGGCCCAACGGCAGATGATATCACCAAGCCCCTGCTCTGCGAATATTTTGGCGGCCGGCTGGTCGTCGACCCCGGCGCACTCGACAACGTAAAAAAGATCTTTGCACGATTGCAGCGGCCCATGATCGATCGCAACCTCCAACAGGCAGAAGTGCCGGACACCTGTACTGTCATCCAAAACCAGCGAGGTACAGCGCCGGGGATGTGGTTTGAAAAGGAAGGCCGCATCTTCGTCTCGATGCCGGGCGTACCCCACGAAATGAAAGGAATGATGACCGACTCGGTCATCCCCAACCTCCGCGGACGCTTCCGGCTTCCCTTTATTGCCCATCGCACCCTCCTGACCGCAGGCATCGGCGAGTCCTTCCTGGCAGAACATATAGCGGCATTCGAGACGGCGCTCCCCGCCTCTATCAAACTGGCCTACCTGCCCAACTACGGAATGGTTCGCCTCCGCCTCACCATCCACGGCGAAGACCCCACTGCGCTGAATACCCTACTGCAGGAAAATTTCGATACCCTCAAAGGACTTGTCGCCGAATGGATGGTAGCCGACGAAGACATCTCCGTCCAGGAAGCCGTCGGCCGGATGCTGAAGTCACGCGGCCGCACCCTCGGCACGGCAGAAAGCTGCACCGGCGGATATATCGCCCATCTTATCACCTCCATCTCCGGATCCAGCCATTATTTCAAAGGCAGCATCGTCAGCTATGCCAACGAAGTCAAGACAAACCTCCTGCATGTAGACCCCAATATCCTCGCCAGCGAAGGTGCCGTCAGCCAGGCCACGGTCGAAGCCATGGTCAGGGGAGCTCTCACTCAGCTGGACACCGACTATGTGATCGCCACCTCCGGTATTATGGGCCCGGATGGCGGAACCCCCGAAAAACCCATAGGTACCGTCTGGGTGGCCGTTGGAAACCATCAAAATATTCTCGCTCAGAAATTTAGTTTCCGATTCGATAGACAGCGAAACATTGAATTAACGGCAACGAACGCGTTGAATCAATTGAGGAAATTCATCCTATCGGCAGACTAGATCATTCCTTTCGACCGATACCCTGAAAACAATTACCTTTGTCTTTTAGCCAGTAAAAATTTAACTATTCGTTATGCCGCTCGTCGACCTGGTCATGCCAAAAATGGGGGAAAGTATCATGGAAGCTACCATCCTGAAATGGCTCAAGCAGCCTGGCGATACCGTCAAACAGGATGAGACCGTACTCGAAATCGCTACCGACAAGGTAGACACCGAAGTGCCTTCCATCACTGCCGGCACCCTGGAAGAGATCCTTTTCCAGGTGAATGATGTCGTACCCATCGGGTCCGTTATCGCCCGCATACGTACTCCGGCAAAGGACGCCCTCGCCGCAGGCGATAACAATACATTGGCCCCGGCAGGTGCCGCAGGCACCGCCCACAACAGCCAGCCCGCAACAATCAGGCAGCCCGCGCAATACCAGCCCCAGCCCCAGGCGCCAGCCGCCCAATACCACCAACCCCAACCCCAATACCGCCCCCAACCCGCCGCAAACGCCACCAACGGCGCCGCCATCGCCGCCAACCGCTTCTATTCCCCCCTCGTACTGAATATCGCCGCCAGTGAAGGCGTACCCCTCAGCGAGCTGGAATCTATCCCCGGCAGCGGCAATGAAGGCAGGGTTACCAAAAAAGATATCCTCCAATATATAGCAGAAAGAAAGACCGGCGGCCCTTCTACGGTAGGAACTACCGCCATCGCTCACCGTCCTGCCCCCCAGCCTGCAAACACATCCCTCAGTGTCGACCATACGTCCGCACCCGCTTCCTACGGCGGCAATGTCGAAATCATCGAAATGGACAGGATGCGCCGCCTGATCGCCGACCACATGGTACGCAGCAAACATACCAGCCCCCACGTTACCAGCTTTTCCGAAGCCGACGTAACCCACCTGGTACACTGGAGGGAGAAAGTAAAAAAAGAATTCGAGAAGCGCGAAAATACCAAGCTCACCTTCACCCCGCTGTTCATCGAGGCGGTTATCCGTTGCATAAAAAAGTACCCTCTTATAAATAGTTCGCTCGATGGCGACAAGATCATTATCAAAAAAGATATCAATATCGGGATGGCCACAGCCCTTCCCAGCGGTAACCTCATCGTCCCGGTGATCCGTAATGCCGACCAGCTAAACCTGACCGGCCTCGCCCGGCAAGTCAATGGACTGGCAGATAACGCCCGGCAGAACAAATTGCGGCCCGATGATACCCAGGGCGGCACCTTCACCCTGACGAATGTGGGTACCTTTGGTAGTTTAATGGGCACCCCGATCATCAACCAGCCGCAAGTAGCCATCCTGGCCGTCGGTGCCATCAAGAAAAGACCGGTCGTGCTGGAAACCTCGGAAGGAGATGCTATCGTCATCCGGCATATGATGTACCTCTCTCTTTCCTACGACCACCGCGTCGTGGATGGCAGCCTGGGAGCAACCTTCCTCTCTGCCGTAGCCCGCGAATTGGAAAATTTCCCGCCAAACAGGGAATTTTAACAACCCGCCCGCTTTAAGAACCCATTCCGCTTGCTTTTATAAAAGGATCTTCGTAAATTAGGTTGAAACCCATTAAAACCCATTAAAAGAAGATCCAAATGAAGACGCTATCCGAAACCTGGTTCGCAGACGGGTATATTGATTTTGAACTAAAAAAATACACCCTCCTCGCCTATCTGCAAGAGATCCACCGGAATTTTTCCGAAAATAAACTCTACCCGCAACTGGCCGACATCATCTTTCATTACAATAACCTGGCCGCCTTCCGGGAAAATAAAAAGTACCTCCAGGAGCAATTCCCAAAAAAGCTCACCGGGCTACAATTGGAGCGGCTGCAGGTTTTGTTTGAACAAATGATCGAAGACGATGAACTCATGCAGGAGCTCGAAGAGATCATCAATTATGCTACGCAGGAGATCCAGCGCACAATCAGTAACGGTACCGAAATCTATGAGTTTGTAGAAGACAAGCTGATCATCTTTCCGGTTGGCCTGGTTCCGCTGGATAGCCACGAAGGCTATTTCTTCCTCAGCGAAGGCGGATTCTCCGACACGCGCGTCTACCAATACCGGCTTAGCTTTTTCGAAAAACACGATGAAAAATACCGCAGCATCCGAACCGAATATATCGACACCTGGGCCAGAAACCTCGTCAACACCTACGAAAGTATCAAGGCTGAGCTGATCCGAGTAAAAAGCAGCCTGCCAAACCCGGCTGTATATTCCATCGAAACAGAGCTGAAATTCCCGGTGGATGAAACCCTGCTGCCTATCGCCAAAAGAACCCTCGTGCGCTATATCAGCAGTAAAGCCGCCTGATTACGCCGCCGCGCAGCGCACGCATCACTGCCGGTGCTCCACATCCCCATCCTGGTCGATGGACAACATACCGCTAAAAGCTGCACTGCTCACCAGGACGGTGAACTGATAGTCCGTAGCCTCCATTTTTATCTCCTTTTTATCCGCCAGCCCCAGTTGCTGCAACGAACGGGCATAATGTCCCTGCTCACGCCGGTATTTCAGCTGCTGACCATACACCCTCCACAACAGATCCCTCGCTACCTTATCCGCCGGGACGACAAACGCCACCGTATCAGCACCCCCGCTATGCGACGAAAACTGGAGATAAGCCCACTTCTCCGGCGCATGCATGTCGATGATACCCTGCGGAGACCACACCCAGTTATGCTCCGGCAGCCGCCGCCGGGTCCCCTGACGAACACGCGGGATATATTCCCCCCCGTGCACATCCCTGTCCCACTCCACCCGGGAAAAGTTGATCCGCCATTGCGAGCCGTCACCCATTGGCCCGTCCCCCCAAAAACCAAGACTCTTTAACGGGATCGCCATCTCCACCGACCAGCCCTGATCGACATCCCCCGGATGATTGAGGGTGCCCTTCGTCTGAACGGCACTCTGCAACCCCTGCGTATCCCAGCTCAGTTGAGCTTTCCCGCCATTCCGGTAAGGCCTGCTCATAAAAAGGTCCATCACGGTGCCAAGCGCGTTGATCTCCAGCTCGAAATAGTTATGCGTACTGTTGTCCGGGTTGATGAATATCTCGAAGTCGTTGTCATCATAGATGATCGTATCGTGCTGACGCAGCGTGCCCCACAGATCGGGCTCCTCCAGCTCGGCATAGATATACAGATACGCTGCGTCCCAAAGCATCTTCGTTCGCGTCCGGAATGAAGGCCGGGGACGTACATCTCCCTCTATATCCGTAAAGTCCTCCGTCCAGGGCGCCTGCTGCCACGCAGGATCATCACCGGCGCCATCGATCACCGGTTTTTGTGCAGCATAGTAACAGACATAGTGCCGCTGCCCCGATGCTCCGGCCATTATAAAAAAGCAAACCAAACAATAAAAAAGCTTTAATTTCCTCATCACGCAGTTTTTATTTTCCTGCGCCAGAGACGCAGCATTTGTAGGACGATAGATGACAGAATGATCAGCAAACCCAAATAAAATCCCTTGTTCAGATATTTGTCTTCCCGGAATAAAACAAAAGCCAGCAGTATCCCATACACCGGCTCCAGATTGTAGCTGAGGCTTACCGTAAATGCCGAGATCTTCTGCAAGGCCAGCATACCCAGGTTGAAGGCCAGCACCGTGCAGGCCCAGCTCAGCACCAGCAGCCAGCCCAGATCCGCCCAGCCGGGCAGCAAGGACGGCGCCGGGAAAAGCCATAGATATAGCGGCATCAGCACGGTCAGCACCAGAAAACCGCCGCTCAGCTCGTATAAGGTCACCGTCCCCGCCGGCACCCGCCGCAGGACACGCTTGTTCAACACAGGAAAAAGAGCAGCCAGCAACGCCGACACCAACCCGATGCAAATACCCGTCTTATAGTGCGGATCAACCTGGAAAATCAAAAAGATGCCCGCGATCACCAGCAGGCCCAGCAACAGCTCAACCCCATCCAGCCGGTGCCCCATCACCAATGGCTCGATGATCGCGGTAAAGAACCCGATAGCCGAGAAGCACAACAGGCCGACACTCACATTCGAATATTTGATACTACCGTAAAAGGCCACCCAATGCAGCGCAGCAATTCCCCCGATACCAAAGATGCGCCACATGTCCCGGCGATCGATACGAATATCCTGCCGGCGTACCAACGCCAATAGCCAAAGAGAAACCGCCGTAATTAATAGCCGGTACCAAACCAATAAACCTTCATTGAGAGAGATCAGCTTACCAAGGATGCCGGTAAGCCCCGCGAGAAGTACAGCGATATGCAGCTGGATAAATGCTTTCTTCAATGTATTACTTGCCCTGGATTTCTATTTACCCTGGCAGATTTCATCTGCCCCGGATTTCTATTTAGACTCCGCGATAGCTTCCTGGGAAAAAGAGTTCATAGCCACCGCATCATTCTTTACCCGGTTACGATAGTTCTTGAACAGCGACTGCCAACGCAGATTCAGCACCCCCAATATGCCTTCCTTTACAATACCCTTATTCATCTTGGAAACCCCAAACTTCCGGTCTTCAAAGATGATCGGAACTTCCTTTATTTTAAACCCTAACTTCCAGGCAGCAAATTTCATCTCGATCTGGAAGGCATAACCAACAAAGCGGATCTGATCGAGATTGATGGTCTCCAGCACCTCCTTCCGATAACAGACAAAACCGGCGGTCGGGTCCTGTACCGGCATCCAGGTGATCAGCCGGGTATAGAAAGATCCGCCACGGGAAAGTAAGACCCTGTTACGAGGCCAGTTGACATTCCCGCCGCCCTTGACATAACGGGAACCGACGGCAACATCGCCGCCCTGATACTTACACGCCTCATAAAGCCGATCGAGATCCTTGGGATTGTGGGAGAAATCAGCGTCCATTTCGAAGATAAAGGTATAGTTGTTGCGGACTGCCCATTTAAAGCCGTGTATATACGCTGTACCAAGCCCCAGCTTGCCCTGACGCTCCTCGAGAAAAAGCTGCCCGGGATACCTTGCCTGTAGATTCCTGACAATAGCTGCAGTGCCATCGGGAGAACTGTCATCGATCACCAATACATGATAAGCTTGCCCCAGTTGAAAAATAGCTTCCAGGATATTGGTAATATTTTCCTTTTCGTTATACGTCGGTATGATGACGATCTTTTCCAAATGGCTTAAATATAATGTGTCCAAGATACGCTATTATGCAAAATTACAACTTTTACCGCCCTCACCCAGTTTCTCAACCCTTTTTTAACATTGTCCTGTTAAATATTTCCGTTAACTTTTGCTTGGTATGAAGGGGGAAATCACCCTTCATCATCCAGTCATAATATTGAGGCTCCGCCTTTAAGATATCGGCAACCGACCGCCCTTTATGCTTGCCGAAGTTAAAGACTTCCACGCCGTTCTCCAATATAAAACGCCTGGCGAAATCCACCAACGGCTCCTCACCGATATGCTTGAGTATCGTATCGACATTGTTCCCCAACTGCGGATACCGGACTACCTGCGCTACCAGTACATCCCAGGTGGCCGACGCATCTGCCTCCGCCCCATGGGCCCCCTCCAGTTCCTTGTTGCAGTAAAACCGGTAGGCCGCGCTCAAGGTGCGCTGTTCCATCATATGAAAGATCTTCTGCACATCCAGCAGCTTTCGCCCTTTTCCTTCAAATTCCATCCCTACCCGAAGAAACTCCTCCGCCAGCATGGGGATGTCGAAGCGATTGGAATTATACCCTGCCAGATCACAATGATCCAGGAATTGCTTCAGCTCATTGGCAACCTGCCGGAAGCTGGGCGCATCTTTTACCATCTCGTTCGTAATGCCGTGTATCTCGGTCGATACGGCAGGGATCGGTATTTCAGGATTTATGAGCTTGCGTTTTATCTGCTTTTTGCCATCCGGAAGGATCTTTACAATGGCAATTTCCAAAATGCGGTCGGTCCCAAGATTGATCCCGGTCGTCTCCAGGTCAATAATCGCTAAGGGGCGTGTAAGTTGTAACATGCTGCAGATATTATAAAAACTCCTACTGTGTGATACGGTTGGTAAGCGCCTGGATATCCAGACCATCATAATTCCCCGAACTCATAAATAGCAAATTAACATTTTTGTAAGATTGTTTGGTCAGCCAATCCGCTAATTCTTCCTTTTTATGCATAACTATCAAACCTTTCTTGTCAAAACCCGCCGCTACTTTTTCTTCAGACAAAGGCGGCAACCGCTTTAATTCCAACGCGTGCGGAGAATAAAAAACGACTGCGGCATCCGCGCCATCCAGCGTCCCCCCATATTCTGCCAGAAAGTTTTCGTTCAGACTGCTATACGTGTGTAGTTCAAGTATGGCGATCAACCGCCGATCCGGAAACTGCGCTTTCACTGCCTGCATGGTCGCCTTCACTTTCGAAGGCGCATGAGCAAAATCCCGGTAAACATTGATCCACGGACCGCTCGCCAACAATTCCAGTCTTTTGGCTGCCCCCGTAAAACCAGCCATACCCTTTAGAAAAGCGGCCGCCTCCAGACCCAGTTCTTTAGCCACCAGCCAGGCGGCATGCAGATTTAACAAATTATGTTCGCCAAAAACCTTTAATGCACCCGTTTGACCTTCCAGCGTAACAACAGTTATGCCGTTTTCTATACGATGGGAGGGTATTCCATACCCGATCTTCCGGACGGGCGCCGGGTGCTCGTCCACCAGCCGGACCAATACCGGATCGGTCTGGTTATATATCAGCAATCCGCCCGGCTCGATCTTGTCCAGGAATATCCTGAATTGATCCAGGTAGAGCTCGAAACTGGGAAAAACATTAATATGGTCCCAGGCAATCCCGGTCACAACAGCAATATGAGGGAAAAGAAAATGAAACTTTGGCCTTTTCTCGAGCACACTGGCAGGATATTCATCACCCTCACAGATGATGACAGGCGCCCGGGTAATATTGACCGATTGCGGAAACCCATCCAGCCTCGCCCCTACCAGGTAGTCAAAATCCTTCCCCGCCGACCGCAAAGCCGTCATCACCATCGACGTGGTTGTCGTCTTACCATGACTCCCGCCAATAACGACACGGGTCTTGTTCCGGCTTTCCTGGTAAATATATTCGGGAAAGGAATAGATAGGCAGCCCAAGCTGCCTGGCCTGCTCCAATTCCGGGTTATCCGCCTTGGCATGCATGCCCAGGATAATGGCATCCAGCCCGGAATAGACCCGCTCCGGATACCAGCCAGGCGACTCCGGCAGCAATCCCTCCTGTTCCAGGTTTGTCCTTGCCGGTTCAAAGATCTCGTCGTCGCTGCCGGTCACCCTATACCCCTTCCGATGCAGGGCAATGGCCAGCTGATGCATCACGCTCCCGCCAATCGCAATAAAATGTAGGTTCATGTCATAGTTACTCTCCGTAATAAAAGTATTCAAGATCAGTTTATTAGACAAAATTTTCTGCTAACACCCCCAAAAGGCTTGCACAATCCGATTTTTTGTCTTTTCTTTGTGTCAGAGCTACAGTCAACCTTTCTCTATCCTTTCGAAAGTCCCCCTTACAAACAGTTGATGTCCGGCCTTAGGCCTCCCCTTTAACGAGTCGTATAATTCGTCCCCTCCTTTGAATTACCTGGTATCCATTCCTCTTTTCAACCAGGCAATTTATCGATTCATCTTAAATACCACAAAAAATGAGAAAGACAATTGTAATCTTGGTTATCGCTATGGCCGTTGCTGCTTCATTCAGTTCCTGCGCATCTTCCAGGGGCGGTTGCAAAATGAGCCAGGGCTTTGTAGGATACGGCAGCGCCCGCTAATCTCGCGCCCGCCTTTTGGCGAGCCAGACCACCGGCCCTACCCCAAACTCTACCGAAATGTTTTTTCGTAAAGGTTATCATTTGATAACCACCCGGCAAGCAAAGCTTGCCAGACATTATGGAAAAAAGATCGCCTACTTTTAAATATAGGCGATCTTTTTTTATTATGCGTTGTTAGTACAGTTAGCAACTCTGCAACAACTATGAATTGGATCCCCTTACAAAATGACGCCCAGTTGGAAGAGATCCGGGAAAAATCGACCGGACGGCCCCAGCTTATTTTTAAACACAGCACCCGCTGTTCCACCAGCGCCCTGATAAAAAGCAGGCTGGAAAGAGGCAAGCAGCCGGACGCTATCGACTTCTATTACCTGGACCTGATCAGCTATCGCCCCCTCTCAGACAAAATAACGGAAACCTTCTTTGTAGAACACGAATCCCCGCAAGTCTTGCTCATACTCGACAGACAATGCATCTACGACGAAAGTCATATCGGAATAACCATGGCCGATATCGTAACGCGCAGCGGGATAAAAGCCTGACCCCCCATCGGCCAATAGCCTCATAAACCACCGGATCATCGGGGGCCAGGTCGCCAAAAATCGACAGATAGACGATTTACCGCCTAAACTTGATAATAAAATAACCACAAAGGACTAGAATTTAACCCCGGGGGACATTCGCTGATTATCGACTAATACGGTTTTTGCCCGTAGACATTTCCCGGCGGTGAATAACGGCAGACCAGGTAGTCATTCCTACCGTTACCGACAAGCGCACAACCAACCGCGGTCGTATTTCTCCATACGATCTGCGTATAATGACCAACGACAGCAGCACGGTTTGCCCGGCAATCCGGGAATATCCCTTCCCGGAATAATTTTTTCTCCCCACCCCAGGCATCTACCATCACATTATAGGAAAATGCATTTGCCGTCCCCCACCAAAGGTTCTCCCCCTCCTTGCCAACGACATCCTGGTCATGCTGCCCCTTATCGATCTCGGCCAGATGACGCGCCCAGACCAGCGCATCGGCCGCCAATGCAGGCGACCACTCCAACCCAGGCAACTGTAAGGCCGCACGGTACGTATTATGATGTTGCAGAATCGCAGCAATAAACGCAGAGTCCTTATAAACCGTCCGCCCTTCCTGGCAATAGCCGGATAAAACAGCAAAAACAAGCAAAAAGGCTAAAAAAGAAAACTTTATTCGCATAAATTGGATTGAACGTAAAAATGTAACGTAGCACTCCGGGAAAAGTTGTGAAAAAGGTTTATTAAAAAATAAATAAAAACTCTATGGCTGGTATTTGATTACTTATCAATTTTTACGATATTTAAAGGACGAACCTAAACCTTGTTATCCTTACCTTCTACCCGACTTTTATCCGACCCATACAATGACTTTCCTATCCGCTCTTGATTACCTTAATACGATGCTGACTTAGCAATCCATTTTGCTTAAACCAGTTATGACTATGTTTAAAAAACAGGTAATAATAGAGTGTATAGTTGCACTTCTGATAATGTTATTCCTCTACGCGAGTATAAGTAAATTCCTGGATTTCAAAACTTTCATCGGTCAGATGAATAACCAGCCCCTGCCAAATTCCTGGACCCCCTTTCTCGTCTGGGGCATTCCGTTCCTGGAGATCGCCATCTCTGTCGCCCTACTTTTCGAATATACCAGGCTGTTAGGGTTGTATGCATCGCTCATCCTGATGATATTGTTTACGGTCTACACAAGCATTATCCTGCTTCATTTTTTTCCATATATCCCTTGTTCCTGTGGCGGAGTTATTCAAAAGCTCACGTGGCGTCAACACCTCGGGCTCAATTTATTTTTTGTGAGCTTATCGGTCCTGGGCATTATCCAACAGCGCAGCAAACACTTTAAACCCATATTTATCACCACCAAACACAGTTTCGTATGAAAAGGATCAAATGGACCATCATGACCCTCGCAATTTTATTGAGCATCGGCGGCGCCTTCGCCAGCCGCCCCCACAACGTCCAAGCCAGTTTGTATTATTGGACGGGTTCGTCATACATGCCGGCCGGCACCATAGGTGTTACCTATGTTTGTGAAACTTCGTCAAGTATCTGTAACTACTATTACAGCAACGGCGTCTACATGCCGTACACGACCTCGGCTTCTTACACTCCGCTCGCCCTGACCACAACCAGGCCAGCGCCAACGAAAAGCAAATAAACCGTAGCAGATTTTTGTAGAACCCCCGGCGTCCCCGAGACTTACCGGGGGTTTTGCATGATACCCGAAAGTTGGATCACATCGGGCGGGATCGGCAAGGTATACAGTTCACTGTTGGGCGGCAGCGTATAAGGCACTCCGTTTAGATTCCGGTTTAACATTATCCCCCACCCTTCTTTGTTTAGCCGTCGCAAATCCGACCAGCGAAGACCCCGGAAGGCCAGCTCTTTCCTTCGCTCCACCAGGATCGTATCCAGCGCCTCCGCCACACTGCTGATCGGGTAACCCGTAAAAGTACCCGTCCGCCACCGATGGGTCAGTAGTGAATCCAGGTCACTTAATGCATTTACCGTCTGCCCGGCCCTGGCCCTGCATTCCGCCCGGATCAGGTATAATTCATCCGTCGCCAGACCTGCAAAAGGAAAGACAGTCCCCGAATAACTGCCCTTTAGCGTAAAAGAATCGGACTTTATCTGGGTGTAATAGACCGGCCGCCGCAGGTCGTTTGGAGCATAAGAAAAAAGTAAATTCGTATCGATGAGACAACCGCTGCAGAGTATCCCTTCCAGCACATTACCCGTGAGCGGGAAATTACTCTGATAAAGGATCTCGGGCATATTGTTTTTTATCGGGATCAACGACAACGTGTCCGGTATATCATTATAGTCTAAAAGAAAAGAATACGTCTGCAAAACGCTATCCGCATAAAGCCCCGCATCCGTGTAGTCACCCACGCTAAGATAGATCCTCGCCAACAATGCCTGAGCCGCTGGCCGGCTCGGCCGGTTGAGATTGGTAAAGGGGATCGCGGTGGGCAACAACCCCTCAGCGGTATGCAGATCATTCAGTAGCTGGGTATAGCTCGCCTGCATACTCGATCGGGTGGTCTTTGCATTGAAATCGGGCGTAAGTCGGATCGGGATCCCCGGATCAGTCGCCGCGGTGGCGCTGTCAAAAGGTTCCGCAAAAAGCCCGGCGATATTAAAAAAGGCAAAGGCCCGGGTGAAAAGCGCCTCACCCTCCAGCATATTCCATTGCGCCTGGTTTGTCGTATCGGTCTGGATACCCGTCAGTCCTTGCAACACGGTATTCGCATAAAACACCTGCTGATAGGGAATATCCCAATCCGTCACCAAGCCCTGCCCCTCATAAAGATCCGGCGCCCAGATATAGGCATTGTATTCCTTGGTATCCAGGCCCACCCAGGTCGCATAGGTCAGATAATAATTATCGGCAGACACTTCCCCAATTCCTGGCGAAATATTCATCACCTGCGTATTGTCCAGCAATTCCTGGAACACCGTCATCGTATTCGGTATCAACAAATCAGTACTGGGCTTTTGGTCAAGGAAAGTTTTACGACAGCTCCCCGCCAACAGGCCAGCAGCCAGCAATATGATTGATAAAAGCCGGATAAAAGAGAAATGCTTCATATTATCCATTTTTAAAAGCTCGCTTTGACCCCAAGCGCCAGGGTCCGGGGATTTGGAATAGTCGAAATAAAGTCCGGGTCAACGCCCGCATGATTCGCCTTCCAGATGATCCCCAGGCTGTTCGCATACAAATAGAACCGCAGCTGCTGCGCCGGCAGCTTGGGGTGCGCAGACCGGTTGATATCAAAGGTTATCTGTACATCCTGCAGCCGGACCTGATCTCCCTTTTCGATCAGCGCCTCCGAGTTCTTATAGAAATTATCCCGCGGTTGGTTTGCCGTCAGATTGGGTACCGGCAGCGACGGCACATTCGTGCGCAACTCATCCCCCGGATTCTGCCACCGGCGATCATAATCGGGATGACCGGGTGAAACGCCGTCAAACAGATCGGTATAATCGATCGAGCCCCGCCGAAAAACATAACCCATTTTATAAAGAATATTAAACGATAACCCCCATTGCCGCCAAAACAGGTCATTCCGCCAGCCGCCAAAATAAGGCGGGCTAACCGGCCCTTTATAGATCAGATTGGAAAGATCTGAAGAAAACAGGATGGAGTTATAGTTCTCAGTGACCTGCCCCGGACTTTGCGCCGACCCGTTCAGATAGCCTTTTGGATCGCCGGTCTGATGATCCAGCCCCTCCCACTTCAACGCATAAACCGAATACAAAGGCCGGCCCAGCAGCGGATTAAGTGTGCCTGTACTGAAATAACCATTTACAGTAGCCAATTGCTGGTTGTATTTCGTCACCTTGTCCCGGACATAGCTAAAAAGCAGTATACTATTCCACCGGAATTCGCCAAAGGAATTATTCATATGCAGACTAAGATCCACGCCGCGATCCCGGATATTGGCCGTATTACCCGTAAAGCTCGTCACACCCGTCGTCGGGTCCACTGGACTTTGCCCGATAAGATCAAGCCCCGTCTTCATATAATATTCAAACGTTCCCCCAAACCGATCGTTCCGGGTCGAAAAATCCGTTCCAAAATTGAGGATATGAATCTTTTCCCAACGCAGATCGGCATTCGGCGGATTGATGATACTCGCATTAATGGCTCCGAAAGTATTGCTCTGCGGATTAATATTGGCCGTGGTATAGGCCGAGACCGACCGGTCCACATTCCCGTTATATCCGTCCGTAATCCGTAGCTTGAGAAGTGGCAGCCAATTCCAGTGATAGAAGCTCTCCTTCGAGATCTGCCAGGAACCACCCAGCGCCCCAAGCGGTACCCCTTTCTGGTTGGCGTTGACTCCAAAAAGATTGGATTCATCCCGCCGGGCGCTGACCGATAACATATAACGCCCCAGATACGTATAAACGCCATTGCCATAATAAGAAATATACCGCTCCGATGTACCCAGCTTGGTATCGTTATAAGGGATCTTTAACGCCGTGCCGTTGGAATACTGCGTAAAAAGATCGACATAATCGACCGGCACCCCAATTTCCTGGCCCGGGTCATAACCAAACAGCTGGAGATTGGTGCTTTCCCCTTCGAGATCCCGCACTTCGGCCCCGCCGATCAGGTTTAGCAGCCCATGCCGGAACAGGCTGTCGTTATAGTCCAGCTGCAGCCGGACATTGTTGCTCGTATACGAACTGCTATTTTCATTTAAGATCCCACCAAGCGGCACCGGATAGCTGAACACGCCATTCATATTCTGCGTATACGCATTGATGAGATTCCGGGTATAATACGTCTGCTGACTTTGATAATTTGGGTTATCCGAGCTTCCACGCTCAAACTGATAATAAGCCCGCGCATCCAGTCCTTTGCGGATCGTATAGCGAGCGGCGAAATTGATGCGGTAATCCGTCAGCCGGGTTGGGTTATCCGCATTCTGCAGCTCCTGCAACGGGCGGTAATGCCAGTCCAGCAATTGGCCACCACCGGCCGTATCGATATAGGGTTCGTTTAGCCCATAGGCCACCGGGAGGGGGTTACCATGCGCATCGGCCACCTGGGCATAAGGATAGTTGACATTCGTTCCACCGGGATTATCATTGACAGTTGTGCTGGAGGTCAGGGTCAGATCCGTGTTCAATTCCAGCTTGCCGTTTAACAGGAAATAGCTGTTTGCGCCATTCAGCGTCACCCGGTCATAGTCATTCCGGTCGAGGTTGCTAAGATCCCGGTCATACCCCGCCGACAAGAAATATTGATCGTACTCACCCCCACCGCTCAGATTGAGCGACACCTGGCTGTTTAGCGCCGGCCGGTAAAAGTATTTGTCAAGCCCCGGACGAAAATCCTGCCCGCGCAACGCATCGATCTGCGCCTGCGCCTGGGCCGGCGCCAACTGCCCCAGACTATCCTGGTAAAGCAGATTCACTACAGGCGTCAAAGCATTATGAGCAGGACTATAATAAGTCGGATTATAATACCCCTGGTGAAAAAGATATTCCTCCACATTGATATAGTCATTCGAAGAAAGTATCGGCAGATAATAAAGATTGGGCTTCGCACCAACCGTCTCACTCGTGTTAAAAGTCAACCTCGGCGCCTGGTTGAGCTTCCCCTTTTTTGTCGTGATCACGATGACCCCATTTCCCGACAGCGCCCCCCAGATGGAACCAGCGCCCGCATCCTTTAAGATCGTAATGCTTTCCACATCATCGGGATTGATATTGTTGATGTCTCCGCTGTAAGGGAAATTGTCGACAACGACCAGCGGATTGGGGTTGCTAAAGATCGTGCTCCGGCCCCGGATGGTAATCGTCGATTGGTTGGTGCCGACCGCGATATTCGTATTGAACAACACTCCGCTGGTTACCCCATCGATCCGCTCCAGGATATTGGGCCCTACCCGGCGGTTGATCAGCTCGTTGTTCACATCATCGACAGAGCCCGTCACACTCTTTCGATGGACATCCTGAAATCCCGTATGTACCACCACCTCGCTCAGCTCGTTCACCTTCTCCTGCAGTTGTACCGTCATGTCCTTCCCTTCCTTCGGCCGCAGTTCCTGCAACTCATAATTCACACTGCTAAAGATCAGCAGCGGGTCCTGCTCGTGCGTGCTCACCGTAAACTCGCCATTATCGTCGGTGGCAACAGCAGCGGCAGCATCACCTCTTACCCGGACGGTCACCCGCGCCAGCGGTTCATTTTTCCCGTCAAAGACCTGCCCATGGACAGTCATGCTCTTTGTTGCGAACGGCCGGATAGAAATCCCGCCATCCACCATCTTATAGGTGAATGGCTGCCCCTTAAAACAAATATCCAGTACCTGCTTCAAAGAAGCGTCTTTAACGGAGAAGCTCACCCTATGACCCTGTTCGGCCACATCGGAGATGACAGAATAGCTGATGCCAAACTTCTCATGAAGATCTTCCAGGAATTTTGAAAAGGGAGCGCCGGTTTCAGTTAGCGTGATGCGTATGGGAGATTGACAAAGCAGCGGCCGGCTTTGCAGCAGGCCCATCAAAAGCAGAAAGGGAACAGCCGGTTTCAAGAGACCCATTAAGCGAGTGGTTTGGGGAATAAAGTTACAGCCTACAAATCATGAGTAAACATAAAATAAATACTTAGTTATTTACCCATGACCGCGGCTGTAACTGGAGGACTCGGTTCAATGGCTATGGAAATAGTATGGTCAGATAGGTGTTACTATCACTGTTTTTCCATCGATTTTAAAATGTATATCTATCGAACTTTCTAGCTGTTTTAATACCCTGCTCAATCCATCCGGCCGGTAAAAAGCCCAATTGACATTTGGATTGGGTGTGTTCGGTCCATATTGAACATCAACATTATAAGTCCTGGAAACGACTCGCATGATCGACCGCACATCGGTTTCGACAAAGTCGAAAGAACCGTCTTTCCAGCCCATTGTCTTTTTCGGATCGATACCGGACCGCACATGGATCACCCCATCGACTCCCGGTGAAGAGTACACCAACTCCGCTTGCTGCCTGGGCTCAAGCGTTGCACTATCCCCCCCACTCTTTATCTTCACCGCCCCATCGACCAGCGTAGTACGGCTTATCGATTCGTCGTCATAGGCCATAACATCAAAATGTGTACCCAAAACTTCCACCTCCGCATCCCTGATCAACACTCGAAAAGGGCTGCCGGGGTTCTCCGCGACTTCAAAATATGCTTCACCGGACAACTCCACCAACCGCTCCGACCCGCTAAACCTGGGCGGATACTTCAGCGTGGAAGCAGCATTCAGCCAAACCTTGCTGCCATCATCCAATACCAACTCTTTTATCTCCCCGCCACGCGGATCAGAAAATGCCCTGGTCAGCGCCTTCTCACGGCTTTGCCTGTCAGCTGACCCTGATCCCGCCTTACGGATATATATAAATGTACCTGTCGACAAAAGAATAACAATAGAAGCAGCAGCCATCCAAACATTCCTTCTGCTTAATCCACCCGGCCGCATCCTCAACACCGGCGCCATCTCCTCTTCGCGTCCCGCGATAACCCTGTCCAACTTAACCTTATCCAGCTTTTGCTCTAATTGCGTTACCCATTCGGCCGAAGGCGCACCGGAAAGAGACCAATTCCCATGCAAGGACTCATGGGTATCCGCTATCCTGGTTAACTCCTCCACAGTCGCCCCTTTCAACCACCGCAAGAAGGCCGCATATTCCTCCGGAGTGTAATCTCCTGTGATGAAATGAGCGACAAACTGCTGGGCTTCCTGTAAACTCATAAAAATAAGGTGTTATTATAAAGACACCTGGCGAGCGCCGGGGGACACCTCGGAATAAAAAAATTCTCCCCTACCCCTAAAAAAGAGAAAGAAAGATGACCAGCGCCAGCGTAATTTCTCCATGCTCCTGGAGATATTGCCGGACAAAGGCCGTAGCCGCATAAAGCTGCTTCTTTACACCCGAACGCGTGATTTGGAGCTGCACGGCGATCTCATCCAGGCTGAGACCTTCATCAATGCTCATTTTCAACACCTTACGCCTCCCTGGCGACAGCTTCTCCATCGCCTCCAGCGCAATCCCATAGTATTGCTTGAACAAAAGCTCATTCTCAAGCTCATTGGTCTCCGGAGCCGACGACTCATCCAACTCCTTTACTTTCTGACGAACTTTTAATGCCCTGATAAAATTAAAAACGGTATTCCGGGCAATCAGGAACAGATATCCTTTCAAGGACTCCACCTCCGCCAACAACGCCCTTTTTTCCCATATCCGGACAAAAACATCCTGGGTCAACTCATCGAGCGCAGCTTTCGACGGCTCAAATAAAGAAATATAATGCTGGATATGGGGATAACAGGCTGTATAGAGTATCCGAAAAGCGTCCCTATCCCCATGGGATACCTGCTTTAGCAGTTCCTTCTCGTTATGGATACCTTCAAAGGGCACAGTCAATCAACTTGTTAGGTAGTATTTTGGATTTAGCACTCCGATTCTTAAAATTAAGCAATTATTTCCAAATCAATACCACCATCCCCGTCGTGATCAGCAACGCCGCCACGATCACCCTCAACGTCACCGGCTCCTTCAGAAATATAAAAGACAACACGATCGTAAAGAGAATACTGCCCTTATCGATCACACTGACCTCCGATACCCTTCCCAACTGCAAAGCCCGATAATAAAACAACCAGGACAAGCCCGTCGCTATAGCCGAAAGGATCAAAAACAACCAATTATTCCGGGACAAACCCGAAAAACCGCTGGCATTTCCCCGGAACCACACGATCCCCCAGGTAATCACCAACACCACCGCCGTCCGGATAGCCGTCGCCAGATCGGAGTTCACATTTTTCAGCCCCGCCTTGGCAAAAATGGCCGTCAGCGCTGCAAAAACAGCCGACAACAAAGCATATAACAACCAGTAAGGAAGAGTACGCATATTTGCTATTTTATAATATTCTTCAATACCAAAAAAGGCGGACCCTTCTTAAAATCAACTCCAGCCGGCGTGACCGGCGAAAAACGGGAAAAATTGCCCAGCACGATATCCGGCCTTCCATCACCATCCAGATCCCCCACATCCATGGTCAGCCATTTACCCTGCTCGGTCTGTGGCAGACTATAGGGCCGGAAATCAAATCCACCCAGGTTCTCCAGATAAACAAAACCTTCCTCCGGCTGATGCTTAAAATCGGGAAAAAAGGAAATAGCAGCGATATCCAAATCCCCATCCCCGTCAAAATCCCGGGCCACCGCCTTATAACAGCCATCCATCGGGAAAAAATATCGCTGGGTAAAATGGTTGTGACCATCATTTAAATAAATATAAATACCATGATATGGTTTCAACACCGGAGAAAAGTCGGCGTTGTCGCCGCAGGTATACAGGATATCGGGATACCCGTCTTTGTTGAAGTCCGCCAGCTCAAAATAAGATGACCCGTAGGAAGGCGGAAAACGCAGGATCGTCTGCTCGCTGAACCGCCCCTTCCCCTGGTTCGTATAAAGAAAGATACCTTCGTCCCCCTGCGCAAACAAAGCCCACACATCCGGTAGCCCGTCATGGTTGTAATCATCGACATAGGCCCGGATCGCGCCGGGCACGGCACGAAGGATATGCCGCTCAAACCCACTGTCACCCTTATTTTCCAGCCAGGATAAGGCCCCGGTCAAATTTCCGAATTCACAAACCAGCCAATCCGTACGTCCATCGCCGTTAAAATCCGCCGCTGTAGCCTGCACAGGTCTCGCCAGGTGAGAAAAAAGGGCCGGAGAGTCAAGCCGCCATTTTCCGTCCGCCCCCGGCCGGATCTCCTGCAATCGGCCCGATTTGCCGTTGTTGGGATTCAACACCCCGATATGACAGGCGGCCCAACTCTCCCCTTGTCGCTCCATATCCACGATCCCCCCATCGTCGGCAAGCGAATCGAGCACCTGCAGCTCAGGCGAAACCCGATACAGTTTCCCGTAATGATAATCATACACCAGCAGCCCTCTTTCAGCCGCCATAGTGTCTATCCGGACAAAGGTCGTGGTCGGCGCCTCGTATTTTAACGCAGGCACGCTGACGGCAAACAACGATAATCCCTGCATTGCAATGGGCCTTGGCCGGGACTGTGCCGGTAGTGAATCCGGCGACGTGGCCGTATAATAATCCAGGATATGCTGCCAGTCATCTCCACTTAACAGCGGCTGCGAAGGGTAAAAGCTTTTCGAAACGTTGGTATCCCGCCGGCTATTGGGATAAAGCTGGAATCCATAAGCGAAAATTCCCAGCCTTGGCCCCATAGCAGGCAGAACGCCCTTCTCCCAACTTCGGCTATCCAGCAGGGAAGGATCAGGTAACAGGTGACAGGAACCGCAATACGTCCCCGCCAGCTGCTCCCCCTGGCGGATAGAGGACAAAGACACCCCCGCATGCGACCGGTTACGGGGATCATACTTGCAGGAAGAAAAGACCAGCAGGCCCAATAACAGCATGCCGGACAAACGACCATCACCAAAAGATACTGTGAACATAAGCCTTAAAGCTACCAAAAGAATCGCGGCAAAAAATACCGTCAAATTTTATTTTTTGCCGCGATACCGCTAATGTCTGTACAGACCTTCGGTCCGCACCACCGGTGCGGGCCTCGGTCGGAACCGTCGCTGCGCTCGGTTCTGGCCTAGGCCTCAAAGTACTAACCGGGCTCCGCCCGGTTATGGCGCCTGCTTTTAACGTTTCCTTACCTTTTTTCCGATCCCGCTTTATAGGCTTATTAGTACCTTCAAATGACGCAGGCCTAACCATTAACACCATGAAATCGAATATAATTCTACTACCCGCCTTTCTTTTCCTCGGAACAGGCTGCCAACGCAGGCTGTCTGCAACAGAAATAAAGGACAACCTGGAAAAGGCAATGTCCGCCTATCTCCGGCAACATCAGCGGCCAGGCACAGCCCCACTCCGCTTCGACATGGTCGATGTTCATTACTCAGAAGAAGATAGCGATTACCTCTGCCAGTTTACCATAAAACTACATCGCCCCGATGGAAGCGACACAACCGGCATGATCAGCAGCAAAGTCTCCAAAGATTTTTCAACCATCGTCCCTCACTGAATTTTCCTCCGCTTGCCCGCCGCATCCGTGATCTCCACAGAAACCACCGGCCCGCTAACAGCCAGGAACCGCCCCGACTCCGACAGAAACGAAGAACCATACCCGCATTCCTCTTTTCGGACCGACCCATCACGATAGGTAAAAACAGCACTCACATCGCCGGGCTGCAGCGCAATACAACGAACATCCTTCTTCCATTCGAATACCTGTAACCGCCCCTTGTTCTGACCCGCCGCCAGCCAATAGCGATCCCCCGCCCCTCTTAGCTTGACAAGCGCCTTCTGATCACCGGGCAGAAATATCCCGCTTTCTTTGATCGGTACCGGAGTGAAATTTCCCTTCCCATCCCCCTTTAATAACAAGCCGTTAAACGCATCATACCGTCCAACCGATGGCTCCGTCCCAAAGTCATTCCCGCTCAGCAGCACATCCAGCTGACCATCCCCGTCAAAATCCTCCGCCACCATGCCATCGATCACGGACAACTGCGCCTGCACCGGCAACGGATGAAGACTAAACCGCCCGTTACCCTCATTTTTCAGCAAACAGCTGCGGAAATCATTGGCTTCCAGCACCACCGCCCCCTTTCGCTCCTCCGGTGTCAGCACCTGATCCATGGTAGCTACAGCATACGACTTATAATCCGGGAATTTCTTTCGCATGGCAGTGATCTGCCGCAAAAGATCATCCCGCGACTCCGCCGGAAACTCCTGCATTTTCCCATCCTTGTCCGGCAGATAGATCGAAGGGATCAGATCATAGATCCCATTTTTATCGAAGTCACCCCCATAAACCCGCACCGGCTGCTCCGCGCTGGCCCGGTAAAAGGAATTCAACCCCATATTACCGACGATATAATCCATTTTTCCATCCTTGTCGAAATCACCCGCAATGATGCTGTTCCACCAGCCCTTGTGATCACTGATACCAGTAGACGCGGTGATATTCCTAAAAATACCTTTTTCATTTTTCAAAAAGGTCACCGGCATCCATTCGCCGGCCAACACTAGGTCCGGCCAACCATCATTATCGAAATCCGTCCAGGTGGCATCACAGACCATTCCGATATGCTGCAGCATCGGCGCAACCTCAGCCGTCACATCGGTGAACCGGACCTTGCCGTCGCGTGAATCGTTGCGATAAATGAAGCTGCTCACGGGCTTTGGGTATTCTTGCGGGTCTACCCGCCCGGAAATAAACAGATCTAATTTGCCATCATGATTATAATCAGCGGCACGCACACAAAACTTGCTGGTAAAATTGGCAGGTAGCGCCAAAGAATCCAGCGTAAAATTTCCCTTCCCGTCATTGATATAGAGCCTGTCACGGTAAGCAGGGCTGTTTTGCCCGTTCGCATACCCGCCCGCCGCGATATAAAGATCCGGATCACCATCCCCATCCGCATCGAACAACAGGACCTGCAGATCATCGGCCAATTTGCCTTTAGCGATAACATCGGATACCAGCGGCTTCTGAACAAAATGCCCGTCCGGTTGCTGTAAAAAGATCTGCGCACTATGGCCCGCGGCGCCCCCAACGATCATATCATCCAGTCCATTGCCATCCACATCTCCCACGGCAATCGAAGGCCCATACTGCGAAAATTTATGGGGCAACATCTTTTGAATATTGAAGTCGATATAGTCCCGTTGCTCCTGGCTGAAATGCAGACCGATAGAATCGGTAATTTCCCTGAATAAAGCCCCGGCCGCAATAGCCGGCTTTTCCACGCGGTAGGGCAGCCCGGCATTCCGGTGATCCGCTACCAGCACCTGGTTAGCCTTGACATTCAGCCATTCCTGCATCTTCCCGTCCGGCCATTTGACCAGCACCGTGTCCACCACGGCTACCTTCCCTAACCCGAAATGAGCAATATCCTGGATCGTTGACAAATAGCCCCGGTATGGCGTGTTTTCATACACCTGCTGCTTCCCACCATCATAATGTAATTCCACCCAGGCCCCGAATCCGCCTTTATTAAGCGTATCCCCCGCAAAGTCTACCTGCAGGTAATGATGGTTTTCGGGATCATGTTCCATCGACATATTACGGTAAATATGCGCCTCATCATCGATATTGTTGACGACAAGATCAAGATCGCCGTCCCCATCCAGGTCCACATATGCAGCGCCATTCGAAAATCCCGGCGTCATCAGTCCCCAGTCCTCCGAGACATTGGAAAAGGTCAGATCTTGATTATTCCGAAACCCAAAACTGTGGATCTTCACCCGCGGGATCTGGTCAAGGATATGCTGTTTGCTGGCCAGCTGCGAGGCCTCGTTCCGGAACATAATGAAATCATGGTCGTTCACATCCCTGGGGTACCCGTTCGTGACGATGATATCCCGATACCCGTCGTTGTCAAAATCAGCGACCAGCGGCGTCCAGCTCCAGTCCGTCGCTTCGATCCCCGCATAATAGCCGATATCGCTGAAAACAGGATCGCCCGTGGAATCCCCGGGGCCCACCCGCATTCCCTGGTTGAGCTGCAGCGTATTTCGGGGATATTGATACTCATAGCCAAAATAGTCCGTTTGCTGGTAATACCGGTAATTGTTCGGCGCCATGAACATCTTCTTGCGGAAATTATCCGGAGGGTCCATGTCCATCACGATAAAGTCCGTCAACCCGTCATTGTTGATGTCTTCAATGTCCTGCCCCATGGAATTGGCCGACGTATGCTTGAAATACGATCGCACCTTGTCGGTGAACGTACCGTCATGATTATTGATGTACAGGATATCGTTCCCGACAAAATCATTGCTGACATAGATATCGGGCCACCCATCCCGGTTGACATCCGCGATCGTCGCGCCATGCCCGTATCCCTCGATCGTGATCCCCGCCTCCTTGGATACATCATGGAATACCGGATGCTTCAATGAATCGTTCCAGTCATTCCGGTAAAGATGCCCGGTACTGCGATAGCTCCCGTCCGTGATGATCGGGCGGAAATACGCCGCATTGGTATGCTTCGGAATATCGTTGACGACCAGGTACATGTCCAGATCGCCATCCTTGTCATAATCGAAAAACTCGGCCATCGTGGAATATAACGTATCTCCAAGTCCGTATTCCTTAGCCATCTCCTTGAAGTGCGGAATGCCATCCTTGTCCACACCCTGGTTGATATACAAGAGGTTCCTCCGCCGCTTCGGGTCATTCAGGATCGTAGCGCAAACATAGATATCCGGCCAGCCGTCATTGTTGATATCCACCACCGCCACGCCACGACACCACTCGCCTTCACCGCCGACACCGGCCCGATCCGTTATATCGTCGAATTTAAAATCGCCGCGGTTCAGATAAAGCTTGTTCGATACCATATTGCCCGCAAAGTAGATATCAGGCCGCCCATCCCGGTTAAAATCCCCGATGCCCACTCCACCCCCATTGTAGATATTCGTGAGATCCATCGGGTTGACCGAGTCGTTCTCGACGATCAGGTTGGAAAAGTGAATGCCCGAATGGTCGGAGCTGATCTTCTGGAACAGGGTATGGCGGTTCTTACAGGCCCCCAGGTAAAAGATACTGCATCCTGCAATGCAGCACATTACCCACCTTTTACATGCAATCATGGAAGAAATTTCAGGAAAAAAAAGGATAAAAAAAAATTTCTCTGTTCATGGTCCCGCGGGACGATAAAACAAGGAGGCAGGGCTTACAGCCCTGCCTCTTGCTATTCTTTACCTTTAAGTTATATTCAAGTCAACACTTACTGATAACCAGGGATCTGTTTGAGGTTGATCGTGCCTGTCCCGTTTTCCGCCTGGATCTGCGGCAACGGGATGGGGAAATATTCGCATTTCCCGGTGGTAAAGGTCAAACCCGTCGGAAACTGGGCAGGATGCCATTGGTTTTCAATTTGTGCATAGGTATTGAGGGTGTTGGTCATAAAAGTGGAACCAGCCGTGGGATAGACCGGATTACCCACCAGCTGCCACCTGGCGAGGTCAAAGAAGCGCTGACCTTCTTCTGCCAGTTCTATCCTGGTTTCCATGATGATGGCCTGCATGGCAATTGTCCCGGTGGAAAAATACCCGGCAGGATAAGGAGCCACACTGTATTTATCCGCATTCGTTCCTGCGGCATAGGAATAGGTAGTGGCATTAAATGCGGTCGGTGTAGCCGGGGCGCTTATCTGGGGCCAATAGGCTGTATTCGCCGCCCTGGTGCGAACCATATTTACATACGTTTCGGCCTGGGTCAGGTTATTGTTCACAGCCACCTGGCATTCGGCGGCCCAAAGTAAGACCTGGGAGAAGCGGATCAGGTTGACGTTAACGGCATCCAGCTCCACATTCGCCCAATTGCTGGAGGCATCGGAGAACGTGCCCTGAACAGCCTTTGCATAGACATTCTTTTTGGGGCTGAAATGACCGTCATCTGAAGGGCTGCGCATCCAGGCGTCTCCGGGATCGACACCCCAGTCCAGGTAAGGAATTCCTGCCCTGCCCATGGTAACATCTATCCTTGGATCCAAATTGCCCGCATAAGGACTCGCGGACTGATCGCTTACATGGGGCGCGCCGTTGAATGCACCCGCTCCTACAAGGGGCAAAGGCAGTCCGGCGGCGGTAGTTTTGAATGCATCGGCCAGATCCTGCGTGGGATCGTCAAATCCGCAGCAGGCGCCCGGTCCTGCACCATAAGGAAAGTTCAAGTTGTCACCGTAAGATACCCCGCCGGCAACACCTGAGCCGTCATTTACTGATTCCTGTACGGCAAAGACCGATTCTGAACTGTTCTTGGCAGTCGGATTGGGATTAAAGTTCTGCGCATAATTGCTCTGTAAAGCATACGGCACGCCCGTTGCTGTCTCACCGTTGGTGATCATATCATTCAACAAGGTCAACGCAGAGTCATATTTCCCCTGGTACATGAATGCCTTGGCAAGGAAACCTTCGGCGGCATACTTGTTAGCCCGTCCCGAATTACCGGCGGGTTGGGTGGGAGGCAAATTCGCCACTGCATACTCCAGATCGGCTTCGATCCTGGGCCAAATCTCTATATAGGTACCGCCGGTGTTATTGGGTACATTATAGTTATTGTTGTTGTAGGTGATCGTTTCGTCCACATAAGGGGGAGCATAAAACATTTTCCTTAGCTCAAAATGAAAAAAAGCACGAAGGAACAAGGCTTCCGCCTTGTATTCCACCGTATCGGCCGGACTCAGGTCCGTAGCAAGCCGCATGGTCCGGATAACATCATTTGCGCGTTGGGCCCCATCGTACATGGCTCCCCATTTATTGGCAATATAGGTCCCCGTAGATAAGGCGTCCCATTGCTGGTATTGAATGATATCATTCTGGTCAGTGGTGGTGGATCCTTTGTACGCATCATCTGCCACCACACTGCCATAGACCCAGTTATCCGGCGCTGAGCCCCAGTTGCCTCCCTGATCGGTACCCTCGCCGGTAAGGTCATGATAGGCGCCGATCAACAATCCCTGCACACCCGCTGAATTGGCGAGGAGCTGCGGGCTTAGTGCTCCGATGGGCGGCTTATTCAGGAAGTTCTTACCACAGGCAAACAGCAAAGTGATCAGAACAACGGAAACCGGAATAAGATATCTGTATTTTATACTTTTCATATAGCGGTAAATTTTGAAAGTTTTAGGTTATTCATATAAACCAACGTTAAATTTTAGCATTGGGTTGTTTAGAAAGTAACATTTAATCCCACCATATAAGTCTTTTGGTTGGCGGGATAGTTCCCGAGATCGATCCCAAAATTGGTCTGATCGTTCAGGTTGGAACCCTGTAATTCGGGATCCATACCCGTATACTTGGTGATTGTAAACAGGTTAGCCCCCTGAATATAGACCCTCACTTTTTCAATTCCGACATGATGCAAGATTCTGGGATCAACGGTATACCCGATATTCAGCGATTTCAGCCTAAAGTAGGAACCGCTTTCCACGTACCAGGAATTTATTTCGTTGGCGTTGCTGAAGGTACCGGCGCTGGTGATCTGCGGATACTTGGGGTTGAGGTTGGTGGGTGACCATGAATTCGCGATCAGGTCCTTGCTTACGTTACCCTCGAATACCTGCGGAAAATCAGTCCAGTATTTGATATAATTGAAGATATCATTGCCGTATGATCCGTAGAAGGAGGCAAAGAAATCAAAATTCTTATAGGATGCATTAAGATTGATCCCGTATGTCAGCTTGGGGTTGGGGTTGCCGATATAGGTCTCGTCTGTTGGACCGATGGTACTCCCACCGTCCAGGTCGGCAAACTTAAAGGCGCCCGGTGCAGCACCAGCCTGAATGGGGGATTTAGCCACATCCGCCGCATTCTGGAAATAGCCGATCACCTTGTAACCAAAGAACTCGCCGATGGCAGTTCCCGGTTGCATCCGGCTAAAAGGCGGAAGCCGGCTGGATCCCGTAGAGGCAATCGAATAGTACTGAAGACCCGGCATGCTAAGCACCTTGCTCACATAGTGCGTTCCATTGACCGATACGCCAAAACGAAAATCTTTGTTGACCTGGTCGTGATACGCCACCGAGAAGTCAACCCCGGTATTCTCGATGTCCCCGAAGTTTACATAGGGGGAAGCGGCTCCGCCGATCGTATTGGGTAGAATAGGCAGAAAGAGCAGCCCGCTGATTTTCTTCTTGAACCAGTCAGCCGTCAGATCGAAGTGTTGGACGCTGGCATCCACGCCTACGTCTGAGAGGATATCGTTTTCCCAGGTAGTCGAAGTATTCCCAAGTTGCGAGGAGTAAAAGCCAAGCTGGGAGGAAGTTGATTGTCCGGCAATATCATAATAGGAATTGAATGCGGAACCACTAGCCAAATTGTAGGGATTGGTGCTCGGAACGTTTGAAAGGTTCCCGGATTTACCCCAGCTGCCCCTCAGTTTCAGGTCTTTTATCCAGGATGCGCTGCTCAGGAAGTCCTCCTGGGAAATTCTCCATGCGGCAGATACCGATGGGAATATACCTGTCCGTGCGCCCTGTGCAAAATCAGACGATTCGTCCCGGCGAAGCGTACCGCTTAGGAGATATTTGTCCTGGTAGGCAAGATCCACCCTGCCAAACTGAGAATACAGGGAGCTTTGGTAAGGCAGCCCGGTGGCGTCATCGGCAGCGGTGGCCGTGGTAGCCGTAGAAGGGGTACCGGTAGCCAGTGTCCAGTAGAGGGGATTCGTCGAAAAATAACTCCCTTCCGTTCCGGTCAGGCCCCTGCCATTATATTCCTTGGCTTCGGTACCGGCAAGAGCTTTGACCGAGAGTTTCCCGAAGTCCTGGTGGTAGTTCAGGGTATTGGTCCAGACCCAGAAGGAGTTATACGCAGAACCTTCGGTAAACGTATTGGGTGCCGTACTTCCTTCGGCATTCTCATATGGGGTAGCCGTGAAGTTATAATAATAATTGTTATCGAACTCGCCTCCGATGCTGGTCCGGATCGTAAAATGCTTCAGAAAATCCACCTCGGCAAAGGCATTTCCATTGATCTGCACATCGTTGCTCAGATTATTTGAAGTACGCTGCTGCATAGCAACAGGGTTCCCGGCATTATTGATCGTAAAGGCGTGGGTTCCCGCATAGTTGCCCATGATATCGTATACCGGAATGATCGGCGGAATACGATAAGACAAAGAGATCGCGTTTCCTTCATTCTGGTTCCCGGCGCCCAATATGGGATTTTGTTTCCAGAAAACCCAGAGGTTTTCCCCAACCCGAACATGGTCTTTTACATTAAATGTCGTATTAACCCTTGCACTATACCGCTTATTGTAGGTATTGATCAGGGTTCCTTGCTGATCCAGGTAGGAGAAGGAGACATAATAAGAGGATTTTTCACCACCGGCGCTGGCAGAAATCGTGTGCTGGGTCCATGGTGCCGGTTTGAAAATCTCATGAAACCAATCCGTGCCCGTCAAATTCGTTTTCGTGATCTGGTTGCTAACGATATTATAGGTCGCCGGGTTCTGCAAGGCTGCATATTGGGGATTCAGCGTCCCGGTGGCATTGCTATAGGGAGCTGGACTCAGATAAGTCGGGAGAGTCGGCGGAGCATAAGTAGCACCACCCTGCCCAAACCAGATATTGCCGGGCACCTGGCCGTCGTTGTAAGCTTGAAGCCAAAGCACGTCGGCATAATTCTGGCTGCCACCAAGGTTAAATCCGTTTTTTAATGGCCGCTGCGTTCCATAGAACCCATCATAACTGATGGTGGCCTTCGCGCTTTTGCCATGTTTGGTCGTAATGATAACAACCCCATTGGAGCCCTGTATACCGTAAATGGCGACCGCACCGGCATCCTTCAATATCTGGACGCTTTCAATATCATTGATGTTCAGGTCGTGCATGTTACTCTGTACCCCATCCACGATGACCAGGGGAGAAACGTTACCGATCGAAGTGATACCCCGGATCAGGATCTGGCTTCCACCCCCGGGCGAACCGGAATTGATGACCGTAACCCCTGCAGACTGTCCCTGCAGTAAGGCCTCCGTACTCGTTCCCGGTACGCCTTTCAGATCGGCCACGTTCACAACAGAAACAGCGCCCGTGATATCTTTCTTCTTCTGGGCGGTGTACCCCGTCACAACGATGTCGTTCAGCGTTGATGAAGAAGCATTGAGTGTGAGAATACCCAGCGCGGCAGTACCACTGATCGGCACCGATAAGGTTTCGAAACCTATGGCGGAGACCACCAGGGTGCCGGTATTCTTTGCAACGCGAATGGAGAAACTTCCGTCAGGAGCAGTCTGGGTTGCACCTCTTTCACCCTTCACCTGCACAGTAGCAAAAGGGACCGGCTGTTTATCCGAACTCCCGATAATTTTTCCTGTGATGGTTTGTTGAGCAAAAAGGCTGGAAGATAGTAGCAGAACGGACAAGACAAGACCTAATCTTGCAAAGTCGCTAGTTTTGAATGGCATAGCGCAGTTTTTGTTTTGAATGGTGAGAATCGACTGACGGATAAAAATATAGATTAATTATTAAATGCCGAAAGTTTTTTTAACTTTTTTTTGTGAAGGAATGCCGCAGTTACCTATTTTCACATTTTATTTACGAACAAATGAGCTCATTATCCTACAGATTCAGTAGAATTGCTATCGGTTGCATTTTGCTTTTTACCCCCGCCTGCATGAGGAAGACCCCTGCCATTAACGTCCAGGACGAACTCAAACACGCCATGCTCAACTACCTGCAAAAACGGCCGCATTACGATTCGACCAGGGTTAAGTATGAAGTGGTGAACGTCGCCTTCTTCGAAGACACGACCTATTACATCTGCGATTTCAAAGTAAGAATGAAGATCCCGTCACAAAGGATCGATACGGTAGGAATAATGACCGGCAAGGTATCCAAAGACTTTTCCGTCGTACACAGAACAGACTGATCCCGGCGGCGCCGGGACCGATCCCGGAAGCCGCGAAAATACCGATCCCGGAAGCCCAGCCCCCGGGATCAGCCATATGGCCATATGTTAACGGACACACTTAACTGGTGGCCCAGGCCTTTTCACCTTTCTTATAATCGATACAACCCTCGTATTTACCGGGGATAGCCACATAACGGAGCGCCTTGTTCGCTCCCGGCTCGGAGGTAAAATACCCCCAAAGGGTCAGCTCTTTTATCATCCGGAAATAATGCGTCGGGTCACCCTTCTTCTTTTGCGCCATATAGTCCTTCTGCTCCTTATCCAGGTCGACCAGCAGATCATGCCGCTGCTCCGGCGTGGAATCCAGGAAGGATTTGCCATTCTTCTTTCGGCTGGCGTCATCCAGCTTCTGCATGCCGTCAAGAAAAATTTTCTGATCGGCCTCGGTATAGCAGTCCTTTACAATCCGGGTCATAAATTCACCCACCTTCGCCTCCTTGGCGCCCGGCGAATCCGTCGCCGGCAGGATTGTCTCCGCCACCTCATCGAGAAAAGCGATGTCCGCGTTGGAGAAATTCGTCCCCGCGCCGCCCAGCTTCTGCGCCGGTGGATTGTTGCAGCCGGATAAAAAAGCCTCCGCCCCAAGGATAGTCCCCCCCAGCAACAGGCTCACCCGGGCCAATGCATCTCTTCTGTCCATAATAGTGTTTTTAAATATTCCCTTTTTTTAATTCACTCACGGCATGATCCGCTGCCCTGGCCGTCATCGCCATATAGGTCAGCGAAGGATTGACACAATTGGCGGAAACCATAAAGGCCCCGTCCGTTACAAAGACATTTTTCGCATCCCAGACCTGGTTCCAGGAATTCAGCACCGAGGTCTTCGGATCCCTGCCCATCCGCGCCGTACCCATTTCATGGATGCCCCGGCCAGGAAAAGGATTGTCACTCCGGCCTTTGACATTTTTAACCCCGGCTATCTCCAGCATCTCCACCGCATCGGCTTCCATGTCCTTACGCATCTTCAGCTCATTGTCCTTCAACTCGCAATCGATGGCCAGCACATTCAACCCCCACTTGTCTTTTTTCGTCTTATCCAGCGTTACCTTATTTTCATGATACGGCAGGATCTCCCCAAAACCGCCGATACCCATCGTCCACGGGCCCGGCTCCGTCAAAGCTTCCTTGTATTCCTTGCCGATTGAATATTCCGCCACCTCATGGTTATACCCTTCCCTGCCCCCGCTGCCCTGGTAACCAAAGCCCCGGATATAATCCCGCTTCTCGCCAAACATGTTCCGGAACCGCGGAATATAAATGCCATTCGCCCGGCGGCCAAAATAATATTTATCCTCGTAACCTTCGACAATCCCACCTGCACCTACCCCCAGGTGATGATCCATTAAATTATGACCCAACTCGCCGCTGCTGCTGCCCAGCCCATCCGGCCAGATATCCGTCGCAGAATTCAGCAGCACCCAGGCGCTATTCAACGTGGAGGCATTCAGAAAGACGATCTTCGCCTTGTATTCATACGTCTTATTCGTCTCCCCATCCAGCACCTCCACCCCGGTCGCCTTCTTCGTATCCTTATCATAGAGGATCCTGGTGACGATAGACCAGGGGCGTAGCGTCAGGTTCCCCGTCGCAACAGCTGCCGGCAGCGTCGAAGACTGCGTACTGAAATAACCCCCGAAAGGACAACCCAGGCTGCATTTATTCCGGAACTGACAGCCCGCCCTGCCCTCATGCGGGACGGTGATATTCGCCACCCGGCCAATGATCATATGACGCATCCCCTTATAATGTTCTTTTATCCTGGCAGACACATCCTTTTCCACGCAGGTCATATCATACGGCGGGAGAAAATGACTGTCCGGCAGATGCGGGATATGCTCTACCGACCCGCTGATACCCGCAAATTTCTCCACATAGGTATACCAGGGTTCAACATCCTTATACCGGATAGGCCAGTCGACACCGATACCCTCTTTGGCATTGGCCTCAAAATCGAGATCGCTCCAGCGATAGGTCTGACGACCCCACAACAGCGAACGGCCGCCGGTGTGGTAACCCCGGAACCAATCAAATCGCTTGATCTCCGTATACGGACTTTCTGAATCCTTCACCCACCAGTCGGGATTCCACTCGCTCAGCGGGTAATCCCGCTTCAGGACCGGGTCGTCTTTTTTCATTTGCTCGGTCGGACGACCCCGGTGCGGAAAATCCCAGGCTTCCTTGTTGGCATTCACATAATCCTTGATATGCACGATGTCCTGCCCCCTTTCCAGCATCAGTACCTTTAACCCCTTCTGTGTAAGTTCCTTGGCAGCCCAGCCCCCGCTGATACCCGAACCGATCACGATTGCGTCGTAAGTGTTGTCGGCCATAATCGTTAGCTATTTTTGTTTAGTGTTAAAAATTCAAATTAAATATCACCACCGCTCCTCGCGCAAAGTTCGCAAAATGCGAACTTCTCCGCCCTCCTTACCGCCAGCGCCGCCACCCCTCCCGGCGCCTCAAACATCGCAGATCCGCACCCCCTCTTCCAACGAAGCCAGCTTGTCCGCCTTCGCCGGAATAAATTCCTGCGCCACATAACCGGTATACCCCGTAGCCAATATACCCCGCATGATCGCCGGATAGAATAACTCCTGCGTGTCATCGATCTCATGGCGCCCCGGTACCCCGCCGGTATGATAATGCCCGAAATATTGATGATGATCGGTGATCGTTCGGATCACATCCCCCTCATCGATCTGCATATGATAAATATCGTACAGCAATTTGAAATTTTCCGAACCGACACGCTTCACCAGCTCGATACCCCACTTCGTATTGTCGCACATCTGATCCGGGTGATTGATCTTACTGTTCAACAGCTCCATCTGAATGATCACCTTCTTCCGCTCCGCCTGCCCGATAATATTTTTCAGCCCATCCACGCAATTCTTTAACCCGGTCTCGTCATCCATTCCCTCCCGGTTGCCGCTAAAGCAAATCAGGTTCTTATACCCCGCCGTCGCCACCAGGTCGATATGATCCGTATAATTTTTGATCAGCACCGGATGATATTCGGTGTGATTCCAACCCTTGGTCAGGCTGATTTCCCCGCCATTGCACATGGAAGACCAGATCCCATGCTGCTTCAGCACCGGCCAGTCCTTTGGCCCTACCAGGTCGATCGCATCAAAGCCGATCTTTTTTACCCCTTCACAAAGATCGTCGAGCGGAATGTCTGCATAGCACCAGCGGCAGACAGAGTGATGGACAGTGCCTTTTAATTTCAATTTTTTGTTGCTTTTATTTTCCGCGACGCCTGCTTGTTCACTGCCGCCTGCCCGAAAGGAGGAGAAGATCCCCGCTGTCCCCAGGGCAGCGCTACCCGCCACTATTTTCTTTATGGCTACACGTCGTGAGGGTTGGTTAGACATATTATCGTTCAGAGACATTAAGGAGGTAAATTACGAAATGTTATGATTCCCCGGGATATATTTGACCATCAGGAGCATTAAAAAAGGACCAACGGTTGAATTCGTGCATTTTGACGGCATTGCATGTCGTCGCACCTTCATGCCGGCACGGCTTCCACCCCCGTCTTCTTCCGGTTGCGCATATATAATACCAACCCGGCAAAAGCCAGGATCAGAAATACAGGGATGATCAGGGTGGTCTGCAACACCTGCGGCCCCGCCGCCGAACGGGCATCATTAAAAGCTCTGCCCAGATCACTGCCGGCCCCCGCCGAACGGTAGGTATCCAGACTCGCCCCGGCCGGCAAATGCGCGATCATGATACGGTCATAGTAGTCCCCCATGAATATCGTATATACGGATACAGCCAACATGCCCGCCCCACCCATGAGGTTCAAGCCCACGGCTCCCGTCCGTGGCAGATTCTCCGACACAAAACCGATCATGCACGGCCAGAAAAAGGCAACTCCCAGCCCAAAGCTGAACGCTCCGATAAAAATGGAGCTTCCATGCAGGTGGATCAGCAGGTAAATGCCCAGCGCTGAAAAGACCGCCGAGATCAGCAACACCCCCTGCGGAGCCAGCCGGTGTACCACCGGGGCGGCAAAAGCCCTCCCCAGCACCTGTATCGAAGCCACAAACGTCAGGATAAGAAGAGCATTATCCGTCACGGTCTTGAAGAGCACATCGGTCCATTGATTGGTGAACAGTTCCGTAATACCCGTCCCGAACATACAGACGATCATAAATATGAACAGGGGATTACCCAACGCCTTGTACATCTCCCGCGTCGTCACGCCGGATGCCACCCTTTCCGTCACCGGGAATTTCAGCCTGGAGAAAAGATAACCATAGATCAAAGTGGGGATCAGCATGAGCGCTATCTCCAACTCCGATATCCAATAGGGCTTGGGAGAAATACCCTGCCCCAATGCCCTGTCCAGCCCAAACACCGCCAGCGTCCCGATGACGATGCCCGCAGGGAACCAGAGGTGAAAATGATTCAGCTTCGTGGTTTTATTATCCGTATAAAGAGAAGCAACCAGGGGATTACAGGCAGCCTCCACCGTGCCGTTGGCAATGCCGATCAATAAGGTAGACAGGAAAAGGGTCCAGTACCCATCCGCAAAAATAGTAAGGAGAATGCCCGCCAGATGAAACACAAAGGCGGACACCAGCAGTTTTTTCATCCCGATAATGTCCACGATAAAACCTCCGACGATGACCGCCAGGGGAAAACCCCAAAAAGCCGTAGCGGCAATGGTCCCCAATTCCGAGGCGCTCAGGTGGAATTTTACCCCCTGGTCATTCAGAATGCCCGCCCGGATCCCAAAAGAAAGAGAAGTTACCAGCAGCGCCAGACAACTGGCTACAAAAAGTTTGTTGCGGTGGATAGCAGTAGTGGAAGTCATGGCAATTATCGTTTTGTTGCAATCGCGTGGTCCGCGACAGTTTCATAAATGTAACAAAGACACCGGTATATTCCCTTAAATATCCTAAAATTGTACCCACAAATGGAATGATCGTATGAATAGAAAGTTAAGAATGGGAATGATCGGCGGCGGCAAAAACGCCTTTATCGGCGCCATCCATCGTATTGCTGCCAATATGGATGGATTGATCGAGCTCGTCTGCGGCGCTTTCAGCAGCCATCCCGACAACGCCCTCGAATCGGGCCGGCTGTTATTCCTGCCCGAAGACCGGGTTTATCTTTCCTATGAAGACATGCTCGAAAAGGAAAGCCGGCTGCCCGAAGGAGAAAAGATGGACTTCGTAGCGATCGTCACACCCAATCACCTTCACTTCGCCCCGGCCATGCTCGCCCTCGAAAAAGGATTTCCCGTCGTCCTCGATAAACCCATGACCTTTACGCTGGAACAGGCCATCCTGCTCAAAAAGAAAGTAGAGCAGACCGGTCTGCCCTTCTGTCTTACGCACACCTACGCCGGCTATCCCATGGTCAAACAAGCCCGCCAAATGGTCAAAGAAGGCGCATTCGGCAAGATTCGAAAGATCTATGTGGAATATCCCCAGGGCTGGCTTAGCCGGCTATCCGAAAAAGACGGCAGCAAACAAGCCGAATGGCGCACAGACCCCGCCCGTTCAGGCAAGAGCGGAGCCATGGGAGATATCGGCACTCACGCCGCCCATCTGGCGGAATATATCAGCGGACTTAAAATAAAAAAGCTCTGCGCCGACCTCAGCATCATGGTCGAAGGCCGGGCCCTGGATGACGATGGTGACGTGCTGCTGCGGTTTGACAACGGCGCCACAGGAGTACTCTACGCTTCACAAGTCGCCGCGGGCGAAGAAAACGCCCTTAAGATCCGCGTTTATGGCGAGAACGGCGGTCTGGAATGGGCCCAGCAGGAACCAAATACCCTGCTCGTGAAATGGCTGGACCAGCCTACCCAGGTCTACCGGGCCGGCACCCCCTGGTTGTCCCAGATCGCCAAACACAACACCCGGACACCCGCCGGCCACCCCGAAGGCTATCTGGAAGCCTTCGCCAACCTCTATCGCAATTTCGCGCTAACCCTGATCGCCCGCCACGATGGGACCACCCCTTCCAAAGAAGTGCTGGACTTCCCCGGCGTAGAAGAAGGCGTTCGCGGCATGGCCTTTATCGATAACCTCATCCGCAGTAACGGCAGCCTGGAAAAATGGACCCCTTTCGAAACAGGCGAATGATCACCGGCCAAAAGCATTTCATCATCCAAAAACACTCGATCTTATGCATACTATAAAAGGCCCTGCGATCTTCTTAGCCCAATTCCTGGGCGACCAGCCACCCTTCAACTCCCTCCCCGCCATCTGCAAATGGGCTGCAGGTCTGGGTTATATCGGCGTTCAGCTTCCCAGCTGGGACAGCCGCGTCATCGACCTCCAAAAAGCAGCGGAAAGCAAAACCTATGCCGATGAGATCAAAGGCATCGTGGAGGCCGCCGGCCTGCAGATCACCGAGCTCTCCACCCACCTGCAGGGACAGCTGGTGGCCGTACACCCGGCCTATGACGCCCTCTTCGACGGCTTCGCCCCCGCTGCCGTACACAACAACCCAACCGCCCGCCAGCAATGGGCAGTACAACAGCTGAAGTATGCCGCAAAAGCTTCCTATAATCTTGGACTGAACGCCCATGCTACTTTTAGCGGAGCCCTGCTCTGGCCAACTTTCTATCCCTGGCCCCAGCGTCCGGCTGGCCTGGTGGAAACAGGCTTTAAAGAGCTGGCGGCACGCTGGCTGCCCATCCTCGACGAATTCGACAAACATGGCGTCGACGTCTGCTATGAGATCCACCCGGGAGAAGACCTGCACGATGGTATCACCTATGAGACCTTCCTGCAACACACAAATAACCACCCCCGGGCCTGCCTCCTGTACGACCCTTCGCATTTCGTCCTGCAATGCCTCGACTATCTGGAATATATCGATATCTACCACGAACGCATCCGCATGTTCCATGTCAAGGACGCCGAGTTCAATCCCACCGGCCGGCAGGGAGTATATGGCGGTTATCAGGGCTGGGTAGATCGCGCCGGACGCTTCCGCTCCCTGGGCGACGGGCAGGTCGATTTCAAATCCATTTTCAGTAAGCTCACCCAATACGACTTCAAAGGCTGGGCCGTACTGGAATGGGAATGTTGCCTTAAACACCCGGAAGACGGGGCCATAGAAGGATCTATCTTCATAAAAGACCATATCATCCGGGTCACCGAAAAAGCTTTCGACGATTTCGCAAGCACCGGCAAGGATGAAAAATTTAATCGCGCCGTTCTGGGCTTGAAGTAAATAATTTCGGAACTTGGGCCCGAAAGTTAAGACCCCTTAAAAAAGATCATATGCATAAAAACTTAGTACTCGTTCTTTCCGGCGCTCTCCTGGTGGCCGCCTGCGGTAATCACGAAGCCGATACCAAATCCACTGCCAATCCGGATACGACAGCCACAGCCGCCCCCGCCGCCACAGCCGCTTCGGATAAAGGACTGGAACTGATCGGCGCCAGCGATTGCACCACCTGCCATAGCCTTCACAAAGGCACCGGCTCCTCCATCGGACCCGCCTACGAGGACGTCGCCGCCAAATACAGCCCCGCAGCCGATACGACGGTCAACCGCCTCGTCAAAAAGATCATCACCGGCGGCAGCGGCGTCTGGGGCACTACCCCTATGACACCACATGCGGGTATCAAGGAAGATGACGTGCATACCATGGTCACCTATATCCTTTCATTGAAGAAATAATGATCTAAACAGCATCTCCGATGAAATTCATCCTGTCCGTCCTCATCTTTGCTTGTTGCCTGACACTGACCAGCGCCGTAGAGCGCCCCTCCCTGGAGATCTTCTACCAGCCAAAAGTGCTGATCTTCTATAAGACCAACGGCTATCACCATGCCAGCATCAGCACCGGCGTCGCCGCCATCCGCCGGCTCGGCGCGGCAAACGGCTTTACCGTGGACAGCACCGCGGATTCCACTTGGTTCCGCAAAAAGATCCTGCGCAAATATGCAGCGCTCATCTTCCTCAGCCCCACAGGCAAAGTGTTCGGACCGGAAGAAGAAAAAGCCCTTCAGGAATATATCCGCCATGGCGGAGGCTTTGTCGGCATCCACGCCGCCACCGACTGCGAATACAACTGGCAATGGTACGGCGACCTGGTAGGCGGCTATTTTAAATCACACCCCAAACAACAGGAGGCCCGGTTTTTTATCGTTGATAAGAACAACCCCGCCACCGCAGGCTTCCCCGACCCCTGGACTCATTTTGATGAACTGTATAATTTCAAATACCTTAACCCCAATATCCACGTGCTGATTAAAATAGACGAAACCTCCTATACCGGCGGCGCAAACGGCGACAACCACCCCATGGCCTGGTACCATGATTTCGATGGAGGCCGCTCCTTCTACACAGCCCTGGGACATACCGACCAGACCTGGTCCGACACGCTTTTTCTCCACCACCTGCTGGCCGGTATCCGGTACGCCATGGTAAAGAACTGACCGCGCGCGCCTGTACCACACCGACCTCCGCTGACCCGCCCCGCTGAGCCGTCATCTCCGACGCTATATCACCGGCAATTGATACCCATTATGATATTCCTTCATCAAATATTCGCTATTGATCTTTTCATCGGTAAATTTCCCGGCCGCCTCATCCCAGGAAAGACGCTGCGCGCTGCGGAGTGAAATATTTCCCATCTGCGCGACCGTAGCCACATGGGCAGCCTCTTCTATCGAACAATTCAAGTCCCCCGCCTTGCGCGATCGCACTGCCCCGATAAAATTCACCCAGTGATTGTCCAAACCATTGTCCACTGACTTGACAAAAGGCCGGGCAACCTTATTCTTGCTCTGACGCTCTTCCATCACTTCCCAGCCATTACGGCTGAGCACCAACGTTGCATTATTACCGATGTAGGCAATCCCATGGTCCCTTTCATAAGAGCCGTTGTCGATGCCCATCGCATGGTCCCACACCATATTGAAACCGTCGAACTCATATAAGGTCGTCAGGGTATCCGGCGTCTCTTCGTAAAGATCGGGATAAGCGAACTTTCCACCCAGGGCTGCGATGGTCTTCGGATTCCCCGCTTTCATACCCAGCAATCCATAATCCAGTAAATGGACACCCCAATCCGTCATCAACCCCCCGGCATAATCCCAGAACCAACGGAAATTAAAGTGGAAACGGCTGGCATTAAAGGAACGCATGGGTGCAGGCCCCAGCCACATCGCATAGTCGACACCCGGCGGCGGCGGCGTGTCAGCGACGACGGGCAGCGGCTTCATCCAACCCTGATAACACCACACTTTGACAGTACGGATATTTCCCAACTGCCCGGAATGCACAAAGTCCACCGCATCCTTGAAATGCTGCTGGCTCCGCTGCCACTGCCCTACCTGCACGATCCGGTTGTATTTTTTCTGCGCCGCGATCATTGCCCGGCATTCCCCGATGGAATTGCCGCATGGTTTTTCCACATATACGTCTTTTCCCGCCCGGCAGGCATCGATCATGATCAACGCATGCCAGTGATCCGGCGTACCGATAATCACGGCATCGATATCTTTTTGCTCCAGCAGCTTCCGGTAATCGCTATAAAGCTTCACCCGGCTGGTATCGATCTTCAGATCAGCCAGGTCTTTCATCCGGTGGTCCAACACCTGCTTGTCGACATCGCAGAGCGCAACGACATTGACACCCGGCACTTTCAGCGCAGAGGACAAGTCAGCCCAGCCCATGCCGTTGAGCCCGATGGCGCCAATATTAACCTGATCGGAAGAAGGTACTCGCGAAGGGAAGGAAGAAGAACGGTTGTTACTGGCCGGAAGGAAAAGGGTGCCGGCCGCCAGGGCCGAGCTTTGCTGGATAAAAGTCCGACGATCGCTCATGTGAAAGCAGCGCAGATTTAACACGTGGACACCACTGTCCGGGGGCTTACGCTACGCTGAATATACAAAAAAACTTCAATTTTTATTATTGCTTCGTCATCGTGATCACGCTGCTTATTTGAGCAGTCGTCGGGGCAGTAATCCCATCCACCGTTTCATTGCCGGTCTGCGTGAAGGTGGAAGTAAGGGTCAGGGTACTGCCGCTGATTGAAAAATGCGCCCCCTTGATTTCAACCGGCGGCTGAGACGTATCCACGCTCACGGCAAAAGGAGAGCCATTCGGAAAGTAGATGGAATCCTGACCGATTAATTGATAGCTCGCCTCCGAATTCGTAGGTGCGACAGTTGTCATCAGCGGAGAAACAGTGGTATCCGTTATCCCGCCGGTAGTGATATAGGTAGCATAGGTAGTATCGATCGTGTACCCTACCCCGATCCCCTGTAAGGAATCGGCGCTAAAAGTGAAGGTCCCCGCATTGTCGATCGTTCTCAAATCGACGAGAGCCAACACATTTACAGAGATCGGACCAAGGGACTCCGTCGCCGTTATATTGGCGTTGGATGTCTCGGCAGTAAAGGTCCAACTCCCGGTCAGCGGATTGGGACCGGAGGTATTCCCTGAATTATTGCTTTTCTTGCAGGCAACGAAGACCAGGAGAAAGAAGACGGCAGACAAAATGGTAAATCTATCCAGCATAGTCAAGGTTTTC
>Ga0302324_100000592_pt1 | contig 93256 bp, 88 predicted proteins | sample Palsa_T0_1_FD_201949 | JGI IMG/M metagenome (GOLD analysis project Ga0302324, IMG submission 201949) | Peat permafrost microbial communities from Stordalen Mire near Abisko, Sweden - Palsa_T0_1 | ecosystem: Environmental > Terrestrial > Soil > Palsa > Peat permafrost | place: Sweden: Abisko... | reverse complement strand
TAGATTTGGTTCGGGCTGAACCCAAGTCCACCGTATCAGAGCTTCCGCCTGAATTCGCGAAATCCTAATTTGGACAGCAGTGGTTGGCAACCTGCCCCACAACCAAACTGACCCACTACTTGATTCTGGGCAGAATAGGGGCGCAAACGCACCCCCTACGCTACAATCGAATTAACTCCCGCATGTCCACCGAAGTCAAAGCCGCTCCCAGCGTGCACCAGTTCTTCTCGCGGCACGGCGCGCTTTCCAAGTGGCACCCTAATTACGAATATCGTCCCGGCCAGTTGGCCATGGCCGAAGCGGTGGAATCGGCGCTGGCCGACCGCAAACATCTGATCGTGGAAGCCGGCACGGGCACCGGCAAGACGCTGGCCTACCTGGTTCCCGCGATCCTCTCCGGCAAGCGCATCGTGGTTTCGACCGGCACCAAGAACCTCCAGGAGCAGCTTTTTTTCAAGGACATTCCGTTCCTCCAGCAGCATTTTTCCCGCCCGCTGCGCGTCTGCTACATGAAGGGCCGTAACAACTATGCCTGCCGCCAGAAGATCTACGACGCCGACCGCGAGGCGGTGCTGACCGGCCTGGAGGAAGTCGCCGATTTTCAGGTGATCCAAGCCTGGGAGCAGACCACCGAAATCGGCGACCGCGCGGAGATCAAGAAGCTGCCGGAACAAAGCACCGCCTGGGCCAAGGTGGATGCCCGCAGCGATCTTTGCACCGGCCAAAAGTGCAAGCAGTACGAGCGCTGTTTCCTCACCCTGATGCACCAGCGCGCCCAGGCTAGCGACATTATTATCGTAAACCATCACCTGTTCTTCGCCGATCTTTCGCTCAAGGAGGTGCTGGAGGATGGCGATACCGAAGGCGGCATCCTGCCCGAATATCATGCGGTGGTGTTCGACGAAGCGCACGAAATCGAAGACGTAGCCGGGCAGTATTTCGGCGTCTCCGTCAGCAATTACCGCTTCCAGGAGCTGCGCCGCGACGTCTCCGCCGTGGCCCGCGCCAAGGAATTCGGCTCTGCGGAGCTGGATCGCATTCTGGACCGTTTCGAAGAGTTGGCCACGTATTTGTTTTCCGCGCTGCCGGCGCCGGAGGGCCGCGCCGCGTTCACCGGGCGCGCCGAATTCCTGGAGCGTAACGAAGAGATCTACCGCAACCTGCACTCCGCGCTGGAACTGGTCGGCTCGCATTTGAAGCTGATCAAGAATCCGCCCGTGGAGGTCATTCCGTTGCAGCGCCGCGCAGTCGAACTGGGACTGGCCCTGCGGTTCGTGCTGGAGAGCGCCGACGACTCCTACGTGTATTGGGCGGAGCGCCGCGGCCGCGGCTTCTTTCTGCAAGCCACCCCCATTGATGTCGCGCCGCTGCTGGCCGAGCGGCTCTTCGATGCCGTGGATACGGTGGTCCTGACCTCGGCCACGCTGGCGGTGGCGGGCAGTTTCGATTTCGTCAAGAAGCGGCTGGGAATCGAGCAGACCCGCACGCTGATCGTGCCCGGCCACTTCCAATATCAGAAGCAGGCGCTGCTGTATGTGCCGCAACACCTGCCCGATCCGCGCAGCCCCGCCTTTACCAAGGAAGCTTCCAGCGAAGTGACCCAGTTGCTGAAGCTGAGCCGCGGGCGGGCGTTCGTGCTGTTCACCAGCCATCAGCAGATGCGCCTGATGTACGACCGGATTTCGCTGGACATCGACTACCCGACGCTGCTGCAAGGCACCGGGCCGCGCAGCGCGCTGCTGGAGGAATTCCGGGCGACGCCCAATTGCATCTTGTTCGCCACGGCGTCCTTCTGGCAAGGCGTGGACGTTCCCGGCGAGCAGTTGAGCTGTGTGATCATCGACCGGCTGCCGTTCGCCGTGCCCAGCGATCCCATCGTGGAAGCGCGCGTGCGGAAGCTGCGCGACGCGGGCGGCAACCCGTTTTACGACTATCAGGTGCCGCAGGCGGCCATCGCGCTGAAACAGGGTTTCGGACGGCTGATCCGCAGCCGCTCGGACCGCGGCGTGCTGGTCCTGTTGGACAACCGGGTAACCAAGCAGCGCTACGGCCAGGTGTTCTTCGACAGCCTGCCGGATTACGGATTTACGACCAAAATCACTGACGTGGAGAGTTTTTTCAATGTTTGAAGTTTCCGTGGAAGAGACATTTGCCGCCGGACACGCGCTACGCAATTATCGCGGCAAATGCGAAAACGTGCATGGCCACAATTACCGCGTCCAGGTGACGTTCAGCGGTCCGGAGCTGGATTCGATCGGCCTGCTGGTGGATTTCGTGGCGGTGAAGAAGCTGATGCAGACGGTTGTGGACCGTTTGGATCACCAATTTCTTAACGATCTGGCGCCCTTCGACGCGCTGAACCCGTCCGCCGAAAACATGGCCAAGTACTTCTACGACGAGATCAGCGGGGGGCTCGGACAAAGCACACCCGTGAAGTTGGCACAAGTGCGGGTCTGGGAGACCGACACGACCAGCGCGACTTACTTGCCGTAGTACGCGGCGTTCCGGGCGGTGAAATCCGACCACTTTTCGGGCAGGTCGTCCAGTGCGAAAATCGCCGAGACCGGGCAAACCGGTACGCAAGCGCCGCAGTCGATGCATTCGACCGGGTCGATGTACAGCAATTCAGCGTCGGCGTATGCGGCCTCATCCTTTTTGGGATGAATGCAGTCCACCGGGCAGGCGTCCACACAGGCGGTGTCTTTGGTTCCGATGCAAGGTTCTGCTATTACGTATGCCATTTGGATAAATTCCCCAGTAAGAGACCGAAGATACCATAGGGGTGAGGGGAAACACAAGACGGGTGCCGGGCAGGTGGGGGCTGGCGCGATGCATCTCCCTGGAGGGCGGGCAATCCTGCCCGCAGCCGCCCTTAGGGCGGCCAGAGCCGGCTAAAAGCCGTCCCCAGAGGGACCCCAGGCCAAGATTGGCCGCCCTCCAAGGTGCCAGCCAGCCCCACTATGCGTAGCGGTATTTGCTGCGCCCGCGGCGCAGCAGGGGGCCTTCGAAGTATTCGCCAGAAAATTGTGCGAGGGCCAGCGTGGCGGCGCCTCCGATCAGACCTCCGAGCAGACGGCTGCCAGTCAGGTTTTGCACGGCGGCGAAGACGGGCAGATGAAAGATGTAGATGGCGAACGACAGCGCTCCGGCTTTTTGCAGTGCAGGCGCCCGCAAGAAGCGGGAAACCAGCGCCGGAGGATGCACCACGCAGCTCAGCAAAAGGCACGCGTAGGCGATCGCGATCACGGAGTACCATAGGGGATGCATGCCGGATATGGACCGGAAGTTCAATAAGAGATAGAGCATGGGCAGGCCCATCGCCGCCGTGGCGGCCCACAGCAGCCGGCGGTTCCGAGTTAGCCAGCGTTGCGATGCGGGATGCCGGACCAGGCCGGCGGCGACCACCCCGAAGACCAGCGTGTCGGCGCGGCCGGGAGTCATCATGTTCGCGGCCAGCGGCCAACTGGCCGGCATCGACATGCGGAAGACGGGCGCACCGGCAATGACCGCCGCGCCGAGCCACGGCAGCGCCCCAAGCGGCACGAACCGGATCAGCAGGGGAGCCACCAGATAGAATTGCTCTTCGATGGCCAGCGACCAGGTGTGCCCGATCCAAAGCGTGTCCCACGTCGGACGCGCGCCAATGAAGAAGTTCTGTGCGAATACGGCGTAGGACCAGCGCGGCGCATCCGCCGGCATGTGCAGCAAGAGGACGAATGCGACCCAGGCATAATACAGCGGGAAGATGCGATGGATGCGGCGGCCATAGAAGGGCTTGAAGTAAGAACGGCGGTCGCGGTTATCGAGGAGGATGCCGCCGATCAGGAAGCCCGAGAGAACGAAGAATAGGTCGACACCGGTCCAACCCAGGCGGAAGGGCGTGAGCCAGGGGGAGGAGAACGTGTCCAGGTAGTGCCAGGCGACCACCAGCAGGACGGCGATACCGCGCAGGCCGTCGAGTTCAGGGATGCGGCCGGGAGCCGCGCGCCGCGCGGCGGTGCTGGGAGCCGGGTGTGGGGTGGTGGATAGCTCCTGTGGCAACGGCGGGCTTTCAGCCTGCCCCACGCTATCCAATGTAGAGCGGCTCATTGGGGACGTCCCTTTCCGATGGCGCGCGCAGATACTCTTCGATAGCCCGCAGGCGCTCGGGTGTTCCAATGTCGTAGAAACGCTGCAAGGTGGGCAAGGCCGCCAGTTGACGGCGGTCGATAAGGCGCGGGAAGACGCACTCCTCGAAAGACGCGGGGCCCGCGCCGGGCAACAGGTCCAGCACATCGCGGCGGAAGCAGGAGACGCCCGCCTCGACGTATTCGAGAGCGGGGCTGGCAGCCGCGGTCTTGTCATAGCGGGTCACCAGGCCGCTGCGGTCGATGGCCACATTCGGATGCACGGCGGTTTCTCCGGCCGGGTCGCGATAGACCACGATCAGTCCCAAGGCGGCGGAATCTTTCAAGCGCCGGGCGGCGGCGGCGTACTGGATGGGCAGCAGCGAATCTCCGTACAGCAGCAGAAAGCTTTCCGCCAGGTGGCGGCGGGCATCGCGCAACGCCCCGCCGGTGCCTTGCGGCTGGGCTTCGCGCGCATAGCGGAGACGCAAGCCGAGGCGGCTGCCGTTGCCGAAGTAGCTTTCGATTTGCTCGCCGAGATAGCCGGTGAGCAGCAGCACGTCGCGGAAGGACTGCCGCGCGAGCAGCCGCAGTTGATGCTCCAGATAGGGGACGCCGGCCACCGGGACCATGGGCTTGGGCATCTTGCGCGTGAGCGGGCCGAGGCGGGTGCCCAGTCCGCCGGCCAGGATTACAGCCTGCATGCGGGCTCGCTGGGCGAGCTTCGCTCGCCGTGGCTGGTGGTTAGTGGCTGGTGGTTGGTGGTTATGTCACCCTCCAGGGAGGCTTCGATGGCCAGCGCCACGGCCTCTTCCGAGTTGTAGCGCGCGCGCCAGCCCAGCCGGTTGATGGCGGATACATCCAGGCGGAAGCGCGGCACGTCGCCCAGCCAACCGCCTTCGCCGCCGGTGTATTCGAGCGCCACGCCGGAGATCCCCATGGCGGCGGCCACCATTTGGGCGATGCGGGTGACGCTGAGCGAGTCGTCGCAGCCGAGATTGAATATATGCAAGCCGCGCGGCGCGTGTTCCACGGCAAAGAGCATGGCGGCGACGCACTCCTCGGCGAGCAGGTAGGACTTGGCCTGGCGGCCGTTGCCCAGCACTTGCAAGCGCGCGGGATCGCGCCGCAACTTGTCGATGAAATCCCCGATGACGGTGCGGCCGCGCTTGCGGACCTTGGGTCCCACCACGTTGGCAAAGCGGAAGATCCAGCAGTCCATGCCAAACAGGTGTTGGAACGCGCCGACCATGGCTTCGCAGCTCAACTTGGTGGCGCCGTAAAGGGAGATGGGATGGGGAAACTGGTCTTCGGCGATGGGCTGGCGTTCGCAGATGCCGTAAATGGCGGAAGTGGAAGAGAAAGCCAGGCGGCGCACGCCATGGCGGCGCATGCCTTCAAGCACGTTATAGGTGCAGATCGTGTTCTGCCGGAGGTCCTTATCGGTGGGGTCGCCGGGGACGAACTTGACGTCGGGGTTGGCGGCCAGGTGATAGACCATTTCGATGGCGCCCGCGCCCTGAAACGCCGCGTCCAGCGTGGCGGGATCCAGCAGGTCGCCTTCGATGAAGCGGAAGCCGGGGTGGGGCAACAGGCCGGCCACATGCTCGCGCTTACCGCTGCTGAGGTTGTCGACGACGGTGACGCGGCAGCCGCGGCCGAGCAGCGCCGCGGCGAGGTCCGAGCCGATGCAGCCCGCTCCGCCGGTGATGAGAGTGTGTGGGGTCATGGCAGGCGGCGCGCATAGCTCGCCGTGGATAGTGGGTGGTGGCTGGTGGCTGGTGGTTGTGACAGGCCGGAGACGTGTCGTACCCGGTTGGCGGCGTGCAGCACCAGCGTGCAACTGAAGGTGTAGAATGCCGCGATCAGGAAAAGCAGGCCCAGCACCGCGAGATGCATTTGAGGCGTGGGAATCGCGGGCAGACGCAGGCCTCCAGCCAGGTATTGGCGGACGAGCGGCAGCCCCAGCGCGCAGCCCGCTAGGCCGGCGAGGCCGCTGGCCAGCATGGCGCGGTCGTACGAGAACAGGCGCAGCCAGCGTTGCGCGCGAGCCGGGGAATAGCGGTACATCACTTGCACGATGCAGCCCAGGTAAAAGCACTGCAAGCCGACCACGGAGAGCGTGAGGCCCAGCATCATCCAATTCAGCGAGAGGGTGATAGGACCGAGCGGCAAGGGGCCCAGGCTGACGGGCAGGCTGAGCAGCAGACCCAGGGCCAGCAGGGCCAGGCCGGGACGCAGCAGGAAGAAATCGGCTCCGAACAGGAGCATGGCGCGCAAGTTGATCCAGCCGGCGCGCCAGGGCTCCAGCCATCCATTGCGTTTCATGTGGCTGAGCCGGCCGGCGGGGTCCTTCAGGAAATGCACGGGCACTTCGGCGGTCTTGAGCTTGAGGCACACGGCCTTCAACACCATTTCCGAGGCGTACTCCCAGGATTGCGATTCGAGATCCAGGCGCACCAGCGCGTCGCGGGTGATGCCGCGCATGCCGCAATGGATGTCGGAGAAGTTGGTGGAGTAAAGGATGTTCAGAATCGCGGTAGTGACCGGCGTGCCGAAGTAGCGGTGCAGCGCGGGCATGGACTTAGGTTCGATGACGCCGCGAAAGCGCGATCCCATGATGAACTCACAGCCGGCGCGGAATTGGCGGACGAATCCGGATAACTCGCGGAAGTCATAAGTACAATCGGCGTCTCCCATCAGGACGTACTTACTGCGTATATAAGGGATTGCATCGATATAGGCGCGGCCGAGGCCGCGCTTGGGCGTGCGCAAGACGCGCGCGCCGTGGGCCAGGGCGATGCTGGGAGTGTCGTCGGTGGAGCTATCCACAATGAGAATTTCGCCGCGGATGCCGGCGCTGGCCAAGCCGGCTTTGCACCATTGGACAAACTCGGCGATGGCGATGCTTTCGTTAAGCGCGGGCACCACGATCGAGAGCCATGGATCGGCGACGTCGTCGTCGGGGATCAAAAGCTCGATCTCGTTTTCGACCGGGTGAAGACACTCAGCCGGGTACACTACGGCTGCCATCGCAAGGTAGGATAACATGCGCCCTTAGTTCTTATCGGCAATTTAGGGCGTTGTCTTTAGTTAGTAGGTGGGAGTATCCCGAAGGCAAGCATGGCACGATAGCGCGCGGCACGCACGAGTGCGGGCGCCACAAGAGGATAATGGAGGGATGGCACGAATCGAGGGTATTACCGATAAGCAGGCGAACGTGTTCACGCGCTCATTTTATGGGGCGGTACGGCGGAAGCTTGGACGCGTGCCGGAGCCGATCCGCATCACCGCCCATCAGCCGCGGCTGCTGGCGGCCCTGGGCGGCATGGAGATGGCGGAAGAAGCCATGCGGAGCGTGGATCCGGTGGTGAAGGCGCTGGCGGGGATTAAGACGGCCATGCTGATCGGGTGTCCTTTTTGAATCGACATCGGCTCTGCGGTCGGCAGAAAAGCGGGGGTATCCGAAGCCAAGCTCATGGGACTGGCGGATTTTGAAGGCAGCCCGGAGTTCAGCGAAGTCGAGAAGCTGGCGTTGCGTTACGCGGTGGCCATGACGGCCACGCCGGTGGAACTGGCGGACGATTTGTTCGACGCGATGCGGGCGCGCTTCGACGAACGGCAGTTAGTGGAGCTGACCGCGGCGATTGCGTGGGAGAATTACCGGGCGCGCTTCGATCATGCCTTCGGATGCGGGGCGGAAGGGTATTCGGAAGGGGCGTTTTGTCCGTTGCCCAAGGCGCCATCCGCGGCCGTGTGAGGCGGCGCGCTTGCGGGAAACACCCCTCACGGCACGAGCACAAATCGCTCGATCGCTATTCTGGCGCTTCTATCCGCGCGCAACTGCGCCCGGCGGAACACCACCTTGAACTCATCGAATTTCCCTATGGCCGGGACTCGAGGGATTGGAAAGCGCAAGAGCTGCACGGACAGCGATGGGGATCCGGCCGCGACGGCTCCCAAGCTCTGAGCCGGGTTGGTGGCCGCCGTCCGGTCGATCAGAATCAACTCCAGCGAGATCGTGCCCGGATACTGGTCAGTGTTCTGAATGGCAAGCTGAATCTCGCTGCAGCACTTTATATCGACGGGCGGCTCCAGTTTTTGATGCGCCTCCATCTCCATCGGCCAGCCGTCCGTGGTATGGAACGAAAGCTCGGCTGCGTTGCCCCGGCGGATGGCGGCTCCCAGCGGTGGCCGCGTGGCCGGCCACCTGAACATCCAGTATTCGCCGGAAAAGGGGATGCCCACCGGCTGCACCAGGGGTGCCCCGAACTCGCGTGGCGGCGCGGGCACGGGAATCAGAAGCGTGGCGTTGGGTTTCAAGGCAGGCAGCAGGATCACGCCGGGAAAGTCGCCGCCGAATCCCATATTCTCGTTGCGCGGCGCCGCCGCCTGCGTGGCGACTTGCGCGCCGGATTGGCCCGCCGGGCTTGAAGAATCGGACGCATCCGATCCCCCGCCGTGTCTGCCGCGCGCTGAGATCCCGCCGAATGTGAGTGCCGCCGCCAGCAGGAAGGTCCACAACACGCTCAGCGCGGAGTGCGGCAAAGCGGGCGGCTTTCCGGGCCGGTACGCGCCGGTAGCGATGGAGAGCGACGTCAAAATAGCGGTGCTCACGGCGAGCAGAACAGCCGCCCGAAACTGGTGCCGCCAGAGCATTGCGACCAGACCCGCCTGAGCCGTGAGCGATCCCATCAGGACAGGGACCCAGCTCCACGAAAGGAAACCGGCATTCGGCGGGGCTGTGCGGAACAGGAAAGCAGGTTCCGCAGGCGCAGGTTCCATCCCATGCATGGGGGACTGGATGGCGCCCCATTGGGCGACCAGGTGGCGCGTGGCGTTCACGACTAAGAAGAGGCTCACGACGAAGGCCGTGGCCAAGGGCACGGACAACAGCACAATGGCCGGCGCGAACCACATGGCCGGCGCCGATGAACACAACGAGAAGCGCATCACATGCGGCAGATCCGTCAGCGAGACCACCAAATAAATCCAGAATGTCACGACTGCGCCGCAAATCCAGGCGAGCGTCACGAAGGACAGCGCTTGGGCGGCGATGCCGGCGAGCGATTGCAGGCCAAGCCGCGGAAGCACGGCATTGATCCAAACGAACCAGCCGGTGGCCAGTACACCAGCTACTTGGGCGGCGGCAATCAAGCGGTCGCCGATTTTATCGGATGCGGACACCCTCATCACATTTGACACCATCACCGCCGGTAATGTTCGCGGCGCGGTTTGGGGGCGATAGCGCACACGCGGGGCAGTAACTGTCGACGACGCGGCTGGCGTGTCGGGCTACGGCAGTTGGTCCAGGTCGACTTGGTCCTTGAGGCGGCCGCTGGCCTGCTTGTTCCGCTTAAGATCGTCCAATTGGATGAAATTCACGGCGATGCCGTCCAGTTCGGCTTCCAGCCGCCGGCCGTAACAATCCGCGAAGTCCACTCCGGAGATGGTCGTCAGGATCTCCAGGCGCACGGGCGGAACGCCCATCCTAACGATCTGTCGCGTCTGCTGGAACAAGGCGGCATCGGCCTGGGTGAAACCGAAGCCCGATGACCGGGTACTCGACTCTACTTGAGTTCAGCAACTTCAAGAACTCTTTGAAGTCGGGTGGTAGCTGGATCGTAGCCATAGATGATCTGCCGGAGCAATTCGAGCGCTTCCATACGCTCTTGAGGCGATTTGGCCTGCCAATAGGCCTTGTTGGGATCCTCGTCGTCCAGCGAGCCGACCTCAAATACCGAGCGATCCAACCGGACTTGGTCCACGGCGTTCACATAGCTATTGTAACCGCTCGCGGCGAGGCGCGTGGAAATCGCGGAGCGCATCACTTGTTCAGAGCGAGCTTTCGGGTGAGTTGCTCGTCTTCGATCGCATCTGCCATCGCCAGAGCCTTGTCCCACCGGAAATTCCGTACCGCGCCGAGACGGAAAGTTTCTTGCACAAGGGGCCGTGCGCGCGGCTGCCGGCTGCGGCTCATCTCGGCGCCATAGGCGACGGCCGCCAGGATATCGTCACCGGTCAGTTGCGGATACTCCTCCAGGATCAGATGCATCGTCGTTCCCGAAGCCAGGAGGTCCAGCAGCAAAGACACCCAAATTCGCGTGCCGCGAATGCACGGCTTGACGAAGCAGACGTTGGGGTCGACAGAAATCCTGCTTAGAAGCGGGTTCATGGTCCCTGGATCTCTCGCATTACAGGATGCCACTGGTCTATTGGCGAGGCATCACCCGCGAGAACTTCACGCAATCCGAACTGGCAGATCTTCTCCGGCGCGCAAAGCCAAAGTTCACTCGGGTGCATCTGACTCCAGCCGAATTGCCTCCATTTGCGACCGCAGCACTGGCAGATGGTCCGAGACAATCTCCCAAACACGTTCGAGGTTATTCCAAGGTAATCATGGACCAGAACGTTTCTGAATCCCGCAATGGCCCGCCAGTCAACCTCGGGATGAAGGGGCTTTTGTGCGATCGCCGATCCGTTGCGTAGATTCAGCCAGAGTTTGGAGATCCGGATGCATTCTAGGACATGATGAACATAAAGGCGGTCGTCCTTCACAACGTAATCGCCTCATGCAGCACACGGTCCCGGATGAGTGGATGCAGCGCGCTCTCTTCCGCGACATCTACCTTTCGCCCCAGTTCTTCTTCCAGATCGACCAGCAGTCCTCCAGGGAACCACGGCGGTGTACGCGGACCGGCGTCGACCAGCAAATCGAGATCGCTGTCCTCGCGCGCATCGCCCCTCGCAAAGGAACCGAACACCCGCACGCGCTGAACACCATGTTTGGCTGCGATGGCGAGAATCGCGGCGCGTTTATCCTCGCCCAATCCTTCGAGGGTCATGCGTTCATTCTCACCCAGCCAGCACTTCCACGCAATCCGGACCGCAGATCTTCTCCAACGCCGCTTTGAATTCGCGGTCGGGGCGCACCTTGGCGGGCACGTCCAGGATTACCGAGAAATCGCGCGGCATCTCCAGCCGCAGGCGTACTTGCGACTCGCCGGGCTTGGTCCGGAACAGCTCGCGCAGTGCCGCCGGCTTGTCCGGCACGCCATTGCGGCCCAGCCACACGCGAATCGAAATCAGCGACGGCAGGTTCAAGCGCGCCGTTTCCAGTGGCTGGATCTCCTGCACGGAAATCTTGGGCTGCGCGTTTTCTTCGGGCAGTATCAGGCCGCGCACCAGTACAGCCTTGTCTTCTACAATCTGGTTCGCCAACCGGTCGAAGCTGGCGGCGAACACCATGCCGTCGACCGAACCGGTGCGGTCTTCGATCTGCAACGCGGCCCAAGGCTTCTGCTCGCGGTTGCGCTTGCGCTGGATGCCCGTGAGCACGCCACACAGCGCGACTTCCGTTCCTTTTTCGAGGCCCTCCAGATTGCCGGTATCGTGCGTGGCCAACTCCCGGATCTTGTCTTCGAAATCGTCCAGCGGATGCCCGGTCACGTAGAAGCCGAGAATCTCCTTTTCGCCCTGCAGCTTTTCGCGGCCGGCCCAATCGGGCACTTGCGGCAACGGCTTTTCGACGGGTCCCTCCTCCGGGGCCATATCGCCGAACAGTCCGCCCTGGCCGCACACGCGGTCGCGCCAGACGCGCTGCCCGGCTTCCATGGCGCCTTCCGTGGCGGCGAACAACTGCGCGCGGGTGCCCTCCAGCGAATCCATGGCGCCGGCGCGGATCAGGCTCTCGATCATGCGCCGGTTGATGGAACTCAAGTCCACGTGTTCGCAGAACTCGTAGATGGAAAGGAAGCGGCCCAGCTTTTCGCGCGCGGCGCGAATGGCTTCCACGGCGTTGGGTCCCAGATTCTTGACCGCGCCCAGCCCGAAGCGGATGCCTTTGCCGTTGGGCGCGGAGTCGTCGGGCGTGAAGTTCCAATCGCTGGCATTTACATCCGGCTGGAGCACGGTGATGCCCATCTCGCGGCACTCGTTGATATACCGCACCACCTTGGCCGTATTGCCGGTTTCCGAAGTCAGCAGCGCCGCCATGAAGTCCACCGGATAGTGCGCCTTCAGGTACGCCGTAACATATGCCAGATAGGCATAAGCCGCCGAATGCGACTTATTGAATCCGTAGCCCGCGAACTGTTCCATCAGGTCGAAGATCTTTTCAATCTTCCTCTGCGGAAAGTCGCGCTCCAGCGCGCCCTTGATGAAACGTTCCCGCTGCGCGGCCATCTCTTCGGCCTTCTTCTTACCCATGGCCCGGCGCAAAATATCGGCCTCGCCCAGTGAGTAGCCCGCCAGGACGTTGGAGATCTGCATCACCTGCTCCTGGTAGACGATCACGCCGTAAGTTTCTTCGAGCAGCGCCTTCAGCTCCGGCAGGTCGTAGGCGACGGCCTTGCGGCCATGCTTGCGATCGATGAAGTCGTCGACCATGCCGCCCTGCAGCGGGCCGGGACGGTAGAGCGCGTTCAACGCGGTAAGGTCCTCGATGCGCGTCGGATGATAGCGGCGCAGAATGTCCTGCATGCCGGACGATTCAAACTGAAAGATGCCGCTGGTGAGGGCTTTCGAAAAAATCTCATAGGTAGCCGGGTCGTCGAGCGGCAGATCTTCGGGCACCAGGCGCACGCCGTGACGCCCTTCGATCAGCTTCAGCGCGTCGTCGATGAGCGTGAGGGTGGTCAGGCCCAGGAAATCCATCTTAAGAAGCTGCAGCTTATCGAGGCCGTTCATGTCGAACTGCGTGACAATTTCTTCCCGGTTAGTGCGGTAGAGCGGGACGAGCTGCTTCAGGGGCAGCGGCGAGATGACCACGCCGGCGGCGTGCACGGAACAGTTGCGCGCCATGCCTTCCAGGCGCAGCGCCACTTGCAGGATCTCGGCCACCCGCGGATCCTTGCGTTCCAGCTCGCCGAAGCCCGGCTCGGCTTTCATGGCGTCGTCGAGCGAAATGTTCAGGACGTTGGGCACCAGCTTGGTGAGCCGCTCCACGTCGGCGAAGCTCATGTCCCGCGCGCGCCCCACGTCTTTGATGGCGGCGCGCGCGGCCATGGTGTTGAAGGTGATGATCTGCGCCACCTGCTCGCGGCCGTATTTCTCGGTGACGTATTGAATGACTTCGCCGCGGCGGTTCATGCAAAAATCGATGTCGATATCGGGCAGGCTGATCCGCTCAGGATTCAGGAAGCGCTCGAAGAGCAGCCCGTATTGCAGCGGGTCGATATCGGTGATCCCCATGGCGTAGCCCACCAGGCTGCCCGCCGCCGAGCCGCGGCCCGGGCCCACCGGAATGGATTTCGACCGCGCAAAGCGGATGAAATCCCAGACGATCAGGAAGTAGCCGGAGAACCGCATCTTCTGGATCATCTGGATTTCGCGGTCGAGACGCTCGGCGTACTCCGGCAGGTCGTGCTTCAGGCGGCCCGCGGCGCGCAGAGCCTCCAGGCGCGGCCTTCGCCCTTCGAAACCCTGCCGCGCGATGAATTCGAAATAGGTATCGGTGGAGTGTTCGGCCGGGACTTCGAACTTGGGGAAAGGCTCCTTGATTTTTTCCAGGTCGACATGGCAGCGCTGCGCGATTTCCCAGGTGCGGTCGAGCGAGTCTTCCAGCTCGCCAAAGAGCTGCATCATCTCGGCGCGCGATTTCAGGTAGAAATCGGGCGTGTTCCATTTCATGCGCGAGGGGTCGCTCATGGTCTTGCCGGTCTGGATGCAGAGCAGGATTTCGTGCGCGCGGGCGTCGTCGCGGCGCAGATAATGCGCGTCGTTGGTGGCCACCAGCGGCAGGCCGGTCTCCGCCGACAGCCGGTGGACCGCCGGGATCAGACGCTTATCCTGTTCCAGGTGGTGGTCCTGAATTTCGAGAAAGAAATTGCCTTTGCCGAAGATGTCCGCGTAGGTGTAGGCGGTGCGGCGGGCCTCGTCGTAGCGGTCGGCCAGCAGGATTTCGGGAATGTCGCCGCGCAGGCAGGCGGACATGCCGATGAGGCCTTTGGAGTGTTGCGCGAGCAGGTCCTTGTCGATGCGGGGCTTGTAATAGAAGCCTTCCAGGAAACCGGTGGAGACCAGGTTGATGAGGTTGCGATAGCCTTCCTGCGTCTCGCAGAGCAGGATCAGGTGATTGTAGCGGTCGGTGTCGCCGCGGGTTTTGTGGCCCTGTTGCGAGACGTAGACCTCGCAGCCGATGATCGGATGCACGCCTTTGGCCTTGGCGGTGTTGTAGAACTGGACGGCGCCGAACAGGTTGCCATGGTCGGTCATGGCGACGGCGGGCATTTTTTGTTCGACGACCGTGTCCATAAGCTGGCCGATTTCACAGGCTCCGTCGAGCATGGAGTAATCGGTATGGCAGTGCAGATGGACGAACGGATTTTCCGGCATGGCCTTCCTTTGATCGATCGGCAATCGGGCTTTGGGGGAGGTGCTTCTATTTTAGCGCGTTGAAGGAGGGAATCGGATGGAGCGCATTCATGCTCCTGCGCCTGCTGCGCTGCTGCTTGGTGGTGCCGCCGACGGCGGGGGCCGCGGGCGTTTGTTAGCCCCGTCGCCGGGGGCGTTGGGCTTCGGCACACGTCACTTCGGGAGCCGAGATTCCCGAACCGCGAGCCAAGCATTCGCGACGGTTATTATTTCGGCGGATCGAAGGACATTGAGGCCAAAGGCGCGGGGCAGCACGCGCAAAAGCGCAACGACTGCGGCGAGGGCTTCCCGTCGACCCGATAGGCGGTCGAGGATTCGTGCGGTCACCGCCTCTCTTAACTGGGGCAGCGTAACTTCGCCGGCGTAGTGGATTATGAAGGATACGGCAAGCGACAGCGCGTCCCTTGTGGGGATCGCCTGGTCGCTGAATACGTCCAGGGCGCCCTTGAAGGGCCATCGGTCTGGATTCCAGTCCGCGATTTCGCCGGCGCGAGCCAGGGACTGAACGCCGGTGCTTGTGAAGTAGTACCTCCATCCAAGCAGCTTGGCGGTGGCGTCGGTGAAAAAGCCCGCGCTGAGCCCGCCGGCGTCAGCGCGTTCCTGCAGGGCCACCTGTGTCCAGACTCGGCGGACGCCGAACTCGTGGGCGGCCAGGAGCGCCATCCCAAAATCGTCCGTCCACAGCACGTGGTCTGGCGCTGTGGCTAGCATTATGCTTTGGGCACCGTGCTCGCCGACCGCTTTTATGAGGAACTCGCGCTTCTCATTCGGAATCCCGGCCAACTCAGGGCATGGAGCCTTCGTGCAATGCAACTTCAACTTCTCGATGATTGACTCCAAGTGCTCGCGCTGCCATCGCACCGCCTCCGGCGTCATCACCGACCTGACATAATGGAATCCCTCCCTCCCCAGGGCTGTGCGAGGTGTGTCCCTGGCGTATTCCTCCGCGAGGGCTCGGATGACCGGGACCGTCGATTCCGAGATGACAAGTCGGGCCTCGAAATGTTGGAGTTGGTCGAATGCGTCGAGCAGGGAGATGGTGGCGATAGCGGTGAGGTCTAGGACGATGCTCGAAGCGTTTTTGAGCGCGAAGAGAGCCGCGCTTCGCTCCTCTGCATTCCCGAGACAGCATCTCACTGAGGAGACGTCGTCAGCGGCGAGGACCATGATCTCCTCAAGCTCGTTCCGGCCGCGTGCGCGGGCGAGGATGTGGATTGGGATTGGTTGGGAACGATAACCTTCTAGCGCCTCGTGGTGGACAGCGATGATTCGGTCGAAGCTCTGAAAGAACTCTGTTAAGTCGACACCCCCCGGCGCGCCGTACGGACGGGCTGCACGTAGGGGTGGTCAGGGAACCGCTTCATCCAGTTTTGGCCGCAGTCAGCGTGGCGGTATGCGTACTTACTCACGATCTGTAAGATCGTGGCTCTTTGTGGGACCACCGACCCTTCGGCAAGTACGAACGTGTCCCCCACGCGCTTGCCAGCCAATTGTTGGGCAGCGAGATGCGCTAGGCCGATTTCTTGGAGATTCAGGTCCGGTTCATATTCTTCCTCGATGATGAACCAGTCGATCTGCGTGCTTCCTTCCTGGGCGAATGCGACCGCGGTGCCCGGCCCGGCAACGTCCGGGGTCGGTATGTCCGGAAGGGGATCGGTTGGCAGGAGGGACGCGAAATACGCCCGATGTGCCTCGATCTTTCCGAAGTTGAGCCGCAGAATGCGGTAGCCGAGCTTAAGAGCTTCCCAGAGGTGGCCGCCGCTCTTCATCACGAGCACGATGGCCATCCAGTTTTCGGGCGGCGTGTCTTCCGGCCTTGGCATTGATGCCGGGTCGGAGGAGACGAGCTCGGGGCGTCCTCGCTGGATGCCGATTACCGATAGTTGCAGCCGTACATTGCGATCGTCGGGCACACGGCTGAGATACTCCTGGAGCAGGCCAATCGTGCCTTCAATATCGTAGAGCTCGCGGATTCCGGCATCTAGCCCGATTAACTGGGCATCGTAGAACCCATTGAGACGAAGCTGCTCACAGAATTCTAGGAGCAGGCGGTGTTCGCCTAGCCTGAGCGTAGAATCGATGAGTCTGCAGGAGTCATGCCCGAGAGATGTCGGCGAGGCCAGCCTTTGCCACAGGGGCAGGGCGTCGCGGTGACGACCAAGGTCCGCGAGGAAACGGGCGGTGAGCCTGATGTCTTCGTGGCTCGCGGTCGCGGCGATGCTGGCGTTGGCCTGGGTGGCAAATTCGGACGCCGCTTGTCGTTCCCCAGCGGAGAGATCCACACGGCCACGCAACGCGGCGAGAGCTGTGGTGGAAATAGAGCTCGGGGGCAGTTGCGAGAGGAGCGCCCGGGCCTCGTCCCAGCGCTGACCGTCGACGAGGTTGCCGATCGCCGCTATGGCCGCCTGTGTTCGGAACTCGGAGGAGGGGGATCCCGGGTCGGCGGCCAGACTGGAGAAAATCCGGATCGCCTCGGTGCGGTCTCCTGGCTCGCGGGTGGCGCTTAAGGCGAACGCGAGAAGCATACGTAGGTCGGCGCGCGCGTGGTGCTTCGCCCCAAGCCGCAGCTTTTCGATGGCGTCGAGGTTCTGGCCAAGCCGAATTTTCATGCACGCGTAGCCGCTGAGGATCGTTGGATCGTCCGGTTGGATGTTGTACGCGGCGATAATGTCCTCGTCGGCCGAGGCGTCGCCTAGCCGTCGCCGCGCCTCTGCTCGGACCAGTAGTGCGGCCGCCTCGATTCCGAGGTGTTTCTCCTTCTTAGCGAGTTCGATGGCTTTCGTGCATGTGTCTGCCGCCTCGGTCAGCCGGGGTTTGTCGCGCACTGGAAGCGCATCGGCGTAGTCTTCGGCGTTGTCGGGTAGTTGCGACCGGAATATGATCTCTCCAAGTTGGGCCCGCGAGTACGACCAATCCTCTTTTACGGCGACGGCCCGCCGAGTGATTTCCTCGGCCTTGGGCGCGTCCTTCGCCATCAGCGCGCGGTGCCCCAGAGCCACCAGGACCTCGGGGTCGGCGGCAAGGAAGGGCGGAATCGAGTCTTCCAGTTCTTTGAGCGAGGCCGTGACGGGCGCCGTGTTGAGCCAGACCATAAGGGCTCGCGCTGAGGTTGGGAAACGTGCTTTCGCGCGATCCGCCAGTTCGTAGGCGCGCCCGTTGTCGTGCATCAGGAGATAGGCGAGCGCCTCATTCGCCACAGCTGCCTGGTCTTCCGGTTGCAAGTCCTTCGCCTCGATGAATAGGTTCGCGGCTCCATTCAGCTTTCCTTGCTGCAGGTCTATCATGGCGAGGTTCGACAGCACGCGGAATCTCTGCCTGGCGCTCATTTGGCCCCATTTCGCCTGTCGGAGCTTCTTGAGCGCCTCGCGGGCTACCTCGTACTCGTGCCTCTCGAGGCGGTCCTTGGCTTCGTCGATCTGCAGATCGAGTGCGTCCGCCGCCGTGTCCCGCAATTCCCGCAGCCCGGATTGGAGGGACCCGAAACCAGCGTGGATGATGGTGTTTTGCTCTTCGATCCGGTTGGCTATGTGCGGTATTGCCAACTCGGGGGTCCTCAAGTACTGCTCGCGGATCTCCGAGAAGAGGGATGCCACTATCTCGTGCGCCGCGGCGTAGGCTCCGTCGGGCAGGAAGAACTGCGTGTCCTGCACCAGGGCCATCGAGAGCGCGTCGATCCGAATTGGGTCGTAGCCCTTCAGTCCCTTGGCGTACTTATTTAACTCGTCCAGGACGCCGGGTGAGCGCAGCCACTCCTCAAGAGTTTGTTTCAAGCCCTCAATCTGCCGGAACTTCTCGACCGTGTTGGCGATCGCGGCTTCTATGGGTGAGGGGCGCGAGCCCTGAAACGTCCTGGCTGCCAGGTCGTAGACAAAGTTGCTGAAGACGTTAATGCTGACAGTGGCCGCGAACGAGGCCGGATCCATATGTCGCCTCCTCCTGCGGCATGTCAGCCGTTCCCCCCGCCATCGCCGCGCAGGCAGGCTGAAATGCCGATGAGCCCTTTGGAGTGTTGCGCGAGCAGGTCCTTGTCGATGCGGGGCTTGTAGTCGAAGCCTTCCAGGTAGCCGGTCGAGACCATGTTGATGAGGCTGCAATAGCCTTCCTGGGTCTCGCAGAGCAGGATCAGGTGATTGTAGCGGTCGGTGTCGCCGCCGCGGGTTTTGTGCCCCTGTTGCGAGACGTAGACCTCGCAGCCGATGATCGGATGCACGCCATTGGCCTTGGCGATGTTGTAGACCTGCACGGCGCCGAACAGGTTGCCATGGTCGGTCGTGGCGACGGCGGGCATCTTCTGCTCGACGACCGCGTCCGTGAACTGGCCAATTGCGCAGGCTCCGTCGAGCATGGAGTAATCGGTATGGCCGTGCAGATGGACGAACGAATTTTCCGGCATGGCCTTCCTTCAATCAATAAGCAATCGGGCTATCGGGGAGGTGCTTATATTTTACCGCATGGGGCGGGGGCACGGCGGGCGGCGCTTTTGGGGCACCGCTGATCTCCAGGCCGCGTGGCAACGTCAGCGGGTGATGTAGCCGATTGCTGTACAATAGAGTGAAGACGATGCCGCAAGAAACACGCGCCTTCCTGAAAGTGCTCGTCGCCTCTCCTTCGGACACCGCTGAGGAGCGGGCTATTGTTGCTAAAGTCATGCGCCAGATCAACGCTCTCCATGGAAGCGAAGAAGGGTTTCTCCTTCAACCCCTACTATGGGAAGAAGATTCTTATTCCGCGCTCGGCATTGATGCACAGGATGTCATCAATCGTCAGTTGGGCGAGTACGATATCTTCTTGGGTATCATGAATACCCGTTTCGGCTCGCCAACACATCGAGCTGACTCGGGTACGGAGGAGGAATTTGATCGCGCATTAGATAAGTTTTGGAATAGGCCCGACAAAGTAAGAATCCTCTTCTACTTTCGAAACTCAACGGTGAACTTCCTCGACCTTGATCCAGTTCAGGCCCTTCGGGTCCACGAATTTCGTGCAGCGATCCAAACACAAGGCCTGCTTACCAAAGATTACATCAGCAGTGAACAATTCAGCGGCTTTGTGTATAAAGACCTCTTACAGAATGTCCGTGAGCTGGTCCGGCCCAGGCTAGGCGACGTTTCAATATCCCGACCGTCCTCGGTGCCGAGCATGGTCAGGGACGAAGGCGACTGGCACGCCGATACCAAAAAGACATCCCCGCAATGGGCGAGCCACCGAGTTGTTCTCATCGATACCTTTGGGCCGCCGACGACAACTCGCTTGACGGGCACATTTCAGTCCACTTCCTCCTTCTTCCGGTTTGGTTTCAAGCTGACGGCTCTTCGAGGGCGCATTTTTGGAGACGGAAATATTCAATCGAACGACAACAACATACTCGTTCATATAGGCCGGAACCCTACGAGTTCAGCCCTGTTCCTCACACGCTATAGAAATGGCGTCCGTCTCGGACTGGACGAAGCAATTCTCGATTACCAGGATTGTCGAGAACTTCCGGTGGAACTCACGATAGATAACCAGTACAGCGTCTCGCTAACAATTGAGAACAAGCTTGTTTACGAAACCTTCGTCGACCGCGAAATCAAGGCCCAAGTCGTACTTCTCGCCTGGGGAGACGACCACGAGTACGAGATCGACTTCAAGCACATCAGGCTCCAGATAGGATGATTATCTGTGCGGTTTGGCTCCCCGCGGAGCCCGTAGCAGCATTGATTCTGTGCAGTCAGCGTCAGCATCAACTGGACGTGTCACGGAGATGCTCGGAGAGGCGGATTGCCACCGATCTTCCCGTGTCGCACCGGCATACAAGCAAGCCGCGCTACTGCACGCGGAAGCGAATTCGATCCGTTTCAACGATCCGGAGTTCTCCAGCCGCTGCTCGGTTCGCCAGCGCCAGGACGAGCCGCTCCACGAACCTCAAAACCATGCGTATGTCTTGCCTCTTGGGCCTGAGGACAATGTCCCTTCGTGCTGTGAGGGAGGGTAGGCACGGATGTTGCTGAAATCCAGCTCGAGCGACCAGTACGCGATCTTCCGACCGGGCGCGGCTCGCAATCGCCGAGTCGTCCGCGCCGACGAGGCGCTCATCAAACACTTGTATCGGCTTCGAAGCTGGCGTCGCGGAGAATGACTGCGCAGTCAACGGGCAGGTTCTCGTCGATCTTGAGTTTCAAACGGTGTGTTCCAGCGGCAGCTCCGCTGTACCCTCACGCGCCAATTCTGCGGCATAAGCCAAGGCTGCGTGAATATCCAATTCCTGGAGGGAGGGGTAGCTTTGCAGTAACTCTTCACGGGCCACGCCCGCGGCTAGGTTATCGAGGATCACGGAAATCATGATGCGCGTGCCGCGGATGCACGCCTTGCCATGACAGACCTGCGGGTTGACGCTGACGCGTTCCTGCCATTCCAACATTTCTACATTCTACCTCTTGGGGCCGAGACGCATGTAGCGCCCGGACGGGATAGGATTCATTCGCGATTCGCGATTCGCGAATGCGGTGTGCACATGATCCGGCCGGAATGGGCACTTCAATCTCCTCGACTCAAGCAGTGTAGGCGAGGGACTGCCGAATGTCCTCTTCCTCCAGGTACGGATAGGCTTCAAGGATCTCGGCATGGGAATGACCCGCAGCGACCAATCCCACGACCATGCCCACCGTCGCCCACATGCCGCGCAAGCAGGCGCACGTGCCGATCCACAGCCGATCGCCCCGTTCATGGCGACCATCCACGGTGGCTCGGCCGCGCGGGGGTGGCGGAGCCTTTTGTGCGCGCCTGTCCTGTGCCAGAATATGGTGTGCTCTCAACTCTGACCGAGCGAAAGGAATGGAAGTTCTTCGCGGTCCTGCCGAAGGCCGCCCCCGGCCTCGCCGCCGCCTGGTGGACGGCTCTCGTGCTGCGAGGGATCCTGCCGGCGGCGTTCGCGATCGCCATGGGCGTGCTCGTCGGCGCCGTGCAGCGCGGCGATCCACTCGCCCGCCCGCTGGCATTTGCCGGCGCAATCTTCGTGCTGCTTCAGGTGCTCAGCCCGATTCATCAGGCGGTCGGCGCCAACCTCGGCGACCGCACTGCCGCCTGGCTCTACGACCGGCTCACCGAGGCCTGCGTGCGCCCGCCGGGCATGGGGCACCTCGAGGATGCGGCGCTCACCAGCGACCTCACCGTGGCGCGCGATTTCGACCTCGGGATGACCGGCCCGCCGCTGGCGATCTCCATGGATTTCATCGCCACCGGCATGGTCGAAATGATCGGCGGCGTGGCGTCCGCCGCGATCCTCGCCAGATACGCGTGGTGGGCGGCGATCCTGCTGGCGGGCGCTTGGCTGGCCACGCACTGGATTCTCAGCGACAGCGCCATCTGGCACGACCGCAACACCGAGGAGGTGCGCGGCGCGCAGCGGGATGCCGACTACGCCTACCGGCTGGCGGTGGACCCGCCCGCGAGCAAGGAACTGCGGCTCTTCGGCATCGCCGGATGGACCATCGACCGCTTCATCGCCAGGCGCACCCGCCTGCACGAGCTGCAGTATGCGGCCACGCGTCTGCGGGAGCGTCCGTTGGTCTGGAGCATGCTCCTGGTCGTTTCCGCGAACGTTCTGGTGTTCTGGTTGCTGGCGAGCGCCGCCGCCGCCGGCCGCATCAGTCTCGGGGAAGCCGTGGTCTACGTGCAGTGCGCCATCGGCGTCTCGACGATCGCGTTCGGCGGATTCAGTTGGGCGCTCGATGGCGCCGCCGCCCCGGTCGCCGCGGTGCTGCGGCTGGAGCCGGCCATGCGTCCCGCCGGCGGGCTGCCCTCGGGCGATCGCCCAGCCGGCGCCGCGCCCACGCGCGAGATTCGGCTCCGCGACGTCACGTTCGCGTACCCCGGCGGCTCGCCCATACTGAAACACTTCGATCTCACGATTCCCGCCGGCTCGTCGCTGGCCATCGTGGGACAGAACGGCGCGGGCAAAACGACCCTCGCCAAGTTGTTGTGCCGTTTGTACGATCCGCAATCGGGCTCGATCGAGATCGATGGCGTCGACATTCGCGAGTTCGATCTCGCGTCATGGCGCGCGCGCGTCACCGCCGTATTCCAGGATTTCATCCGCCTGGAACTGCCCCTGCGCGACAACGTGGCGCCGGCGGGCGCGCCGGACGATATCGTGCGCGCCGCGCTCGAGTCGGCGGGAGCGGCGAACCTGGCTGGGCTGGACACGGTGCTGGCGCGCGGATACACCGGGGGCACCGATCTCTCGGGCGGCCAATGGCAGCGCATCGCGCTCGCCCGGGCGCTGGCGGCCGTCGCACTCGGCGCCGGGGTCGTGCTGCTCGACGAGCCCACCGCGCAACTCGACGTGCGCGGGGAAGCCGAGATCTTCGATCGCCTGCTCGCCGCGACCCGGCATTGCACCACCATTCTGATCTCGCATCGCTTCTCCACCGTCCGCCATGCCGATCGGATCTGCGTGCTCGAACGCGGCCGCGTCGTCGAACTGGGCACGCACGACGAGTTGATGGCGCTCGCCGGGCGCTATCGGACCATGTTCGATCTGCAGGCGCAGCGCTTCAACGTCCCAGAGGAGGAGGGCGCCACGTATGACGTTCTCGCCTGATCGGGAACACACGATTGCCCCGCTTCCTCCCGCGCTGTCGTCGATGTGGCGGCTGTGCAAACTGGGGTATCGCCACGAACCGCGCTTGATGGTCGCGGCATTCGTGCTGTCGCAGCTCGCCGCGCTGCCCGATGCGCTCCTGGCGTTGTGGCTGATGCTGCTAGGCAAAGGCGTCCTGGAGCACCGGCCCGGCATGGTGAAGGGCGCGGCGATCGGCCTCGGCGTATCGGCCGCCGCGACGTGGTTTCTGCGCACGGTCTCGACGCGCGTGCAGCGCCGCTTCCGCGACAAGGTGACCATCGCGCTCGAGTCGCACGTCGCGCGATTGCAAGCCTCCATCGCGACGGTCGCGCATCAGGAACGCCCTGAGTATCTCGATCGCCTGTCCATGCTCCGCAATCAGGTGCTCGTGCTCGACCACATGTACATGTCGCTGTTTTCCACGCTCGGATGGATCCTGCGGCTGGGCGTGACCATGGCGCTGCTGGCGTCGATACACCCGGCACTCATCTTGCTTGTGGTGTTCGCCATTCCCACCGTATTGACGTCGACGTGGAGGCCCGGAGTCGAGAGGTCCGCGCAGGAGCGCGGGGCGCAAACCAATAGGCTCGCGCGTCACCTGTTCACCATCGCCACCACCGCCGCGCCCGGGAAGGAAGTGCGCGTCACCGGCATCGGAGAGCGCCTCGTTACAGAGCGCCGCGCCGCGTGGGAGCGCTGGTATGGACCGGTGGCGGCCGCCCGATGGGGCTCGGCGTGGTGGCACGCGCTGGCGTGGGCGATATTCGGCGCCGCGTATGTCGGTGCGGTCGTTTTCGTCTCGTCCGGCCTGCGGGCGCCGGCCAGCCAGGTGCTGCTGGTGCTGGCCGCGGGCGCCCGGCTCTCGGCGTATATTGGCGCCACCGTCGGCGAGATTGGATTCCTGCGCGGGTTCTGGATGGACGGCTCGCGGCGGCTGGCGTGGCTCGAAGACTATGCCGCCTCGGTCGCCGCGGCGGGCGATCTGCCGGTTCCCGCCGTGTTGCACCGTGGCATCCGGCTCGAACACGTGTCGTTCGCGTACCCCGGCACATCGCGCGTGGTGCTGGACGATGTGTCGGTGACCCTGCCCGCGGGCGCGGTGATCGCGATCGTCGGTGAAAACGGCGCGGGTAAAACAACGCTGGTAAAACTGCTCGCCAAGATGTACGAGCCGGCATGCGGTGCGATCCTGGTGGACGACACACCGCTGGCGCGCGTGCCGGCCGGCGAGTGGCGGGCGCGTCTGGCGGGCGCGTTCCAGGATTTCTTCCGCTTCGAATTCAGCGCGGGCCACACGGTGGGTTTGGGCGACATTCCGCGGCTGGACGACGGGCCCGCGGTGGCCGCAGCCGTGGATCGCGCCGGGGCCGCCGACGTCGTCGCCCGCCTGGCGTTGGGCCTGGACACGCAGCTCGGTCCGACATGGCCGGGCGGCGTCGAGCTATCGTTCGGGCAGTGGCAGAAGCTCGCGCTGGCGCGCGGCTTCATGCGCGATGGGCCGCTGCTGCTGGTCCTCGATGAACCGACCGCCGCGCTGGACTCGGAGACGGAACACGCCCTATTCGAGCGCTACGCGGCGATGGCGCGCGGCAACGGCGGCGGGCGCATCACGATCCTCGTCTCCCACCGTTTCTCGACGGTCCGCATGGCGGATCTCATCGTGGTGCTCGACGGGGCCAGGCTCGTGGAGGTCGGCACGCACGATGAGTTGATGGCCAAGGGCGGTCAGTACTCAGAGCTGTACGGCATCCAGGCCGCCGCATACCGCTGACCAACCGAGCGCGCGGCGGTCACATTCTTTAGGTAAGCACCGCTATACCCTCGGCGATCGCCGCCTGCCGAAGCGGCTCATCCGAAGTAGCAAGGGCTCGATCGCTGCGCAAAGCGAGGTCAAGATAGGCGGCATCGTAGGCGGCGAGATTCCGGCGACGCGCGAGGGATTCCAAATCTACATTGGCCCAGAGACTTTGGGGTTCGACCCGGATCGGAAGAGCACGAAGAAGACTCAGGTATTCGGTAATCTGTTGTTCGGAGATTCTCCTCCGCCTACTGTACGAGACGAAGATGCTGTTGGCGATTTCGAACGCCCAGATTTCCGGCACGATGGCGTCGTTCGCTACCAGTTCCTGCAGGACCCGGCGACTAAAAGGGGTATCCTCGGCCGGATCGCCCGGAAAACACCACGAAATCGCGACGGAGGCGTCAAGGACGAAACCCGCCATCAGTGGCGGTGTCCTTCGTGGAGGAGACTGCGTGTGACCGGTTCTCCGAGCGTGAGGCGATGCTTCTCTCCAAATTCGAGCATGCGGCGCACCGCTTCCTCTCGTTTCGTCCGCTCAGTTGCGGTTGGCACTGCCTGAGCAACCGCTTCCTCGGCGAGGGAAAGGAGATACGCCTCCAAAGGCATGCCGCTGGCATGCGCGCGCGCCAGGAGACTCGCTTCAATTTCGGGCCTCAAATGAAGAGTGACGGTCACAGTATCCTCTCCTTTGAGTTTACGCCAACCCCGCAAGGCTGGGCTTGCAGCCGCGATCCGCCTACCGAAGGAATGAATACCCCACATAGAACACGTTGTTATCGACGCCCGGATTGAAGCTGGTCGTGCCGGCGTTTGAAATATGAAAAAATCGATAGCCCAGGCTCACCGCGGCGCGCGCGCCCACGCGCCAACGGATTCCGCCGCCCACATCGAAAAAGAAATTCAGACCGGTGGCATCCGGCTGGTTCTCCGGAACCGGCTCGGTCGAGGCGACGATCCCTCCGCTGGTTTCAAGGAAGGGGTGAACCCGGCGTTTCCGCGCAAAGTCGAACGTAAACCCGACAGGCGCCACGGCAAAGCCATATACCGCATGCGCGGGCGCGTTGCGCTCATAGGGCGGGTTGAAATTGTATAGCGTCTGAGCCGGCTGGATCAGAATGGCTGCAGGCATCGCCGCCACGGTGTAGCTCATCGAAACCGAGTTCCAAGTCCGGCAGCGATAGCTGTAGGCGAATCCGGCCAGCGCCAGCCGGCGATCCGTGGCCGTGCCGATCAGCGTCGCGGATACCGGAGAATACCCGGCAAAAATCTGGAAATCGTTGTGCGGCTGGCGGTCGCCGGCGGAGCACAATCCGGCGCGCAGGATGGCTGGGAGGGCGAACGCTATAGCCAAACCAGACAACCGTCCGATCATCATTTGGAATTGCGGATGATGCTTGCAGTTACGGAAGCTCTTCGGGATGAAACACCAGGTCGCGATCCAGGACCATTTCGATGTGCGCACCCGAGTGCAGCACCACATCCTGGTTGCGTGAAAGCAGGACTCCCGCCAGCGCGCCGCCCACGCCGCCGACGGCCGCGCCGGGCAGTCCCCTGGCCATGGCGCCAATCACGCCGCCGGCGCCGGCTCCCTCGATCACAGTGCGGCCGTCGGCGGACTTGCCGTTACTCTCCACCTTGCCCTCTTCTCCCGGTGGCCGGGCGCGGAAATCGCGCGAAACACCGTTGGGCAGAATCAGCGAGTCGAACCGGATATACAGTTCGCCTTTGCCCACCACCTTGCCCGCCGCCTTGGCCCGCGTGACGGTGCCTTCGACGTCGCTGCCTCGGGGTATGACTAGCCGTCCGCCCGCGGCCACCGGAGTCGCCGTACGAAGGTACACATGGTCGCCTTCCTTGGCATGCTTCGTGTTCAGCTCACCGATGAGCGTCAACAGGACGCGCGTCCCCGTAGGGACCGTGATGTCGGGAGGTACGCCGGGCGCGGGCCTCGTGGCCAGCGCGGGTTGCGACCCGCCGCTTGCCGGATCGGTTTGACGCCAACCCGCCGCGGGCGCGTTGCCTGCCGGCGCAACCGCCGGGACGGCCGGAGGAGCAGCCGGTACCGGAGCGCCCTCGCGCCGGAATACCAGCTTGCCTTCCGCTTCCCCGTCCGAGCGAACCACTTGCCGGGTGATGGTGAGGGTATTGTGGCTGCGGGAGAACTCCCAACGGTCCATCACGGTGTAATGCCGCTGGCCGGTCACCTGGGTGTTGATGAGCAGGGCCGCGCCTTCCCACTTGGCAATCGAGCTTCTGGATTCCTCGCCGATCTGCTTGCGCGTCTCGCTGCCATCGAGCGCATACGACCACTGCGCCGTTTTGGTTGAGCAGAGGACCCCGGCATCGCCTTGTGAAACGTTGAGATTGGTTTCCACTGGTCCGAGGGAAGCAACGTCGCTGTTGGCGGTGTCCAGCACCCACTTTCCGGAAAAGTCGCGACTCGGATCGGTGGCGCGAAGCGGGAGCGTGAGGCCCAACGCCATCAGCAGCGCAGTCAGAGAAAGGCGCCCACGCATGATCTGAAGGTTAGCACAGAAGGGCGTCCCGTGCATTTATATTCGGTCAGTCGAACTCGCGCCGCGGCGGGGTTTGATCCGGCCCCACTCGCCCCACGACGATGTCCGCGCGTTGGTAATTCTCGCCTTTCATCGCGCGGCCGGCCATGCGCCGCAGCATGGCGATCTGGCCCACGTGCGTCAGGGCATCGGCGAGGGGTCCCTGGAAGAGCTTCTCCGCGGACTCCTGCAGCGGAGCGTCCGAAGCCAGATACGCGTCGAATCGTTCGAGAGCGGCGAAGAAGCGCTGCACTTCCCGGTCCCAAGGCAGCGGGGTGGAGTTGTGCCACTCTTCCTTGCCCTTAGCCACCGAGAGCGACCAGTCCAGCAGGTCGCCGACGTGCGCCAGGATCTGGCCCGGCGTGCGCGTCGTTTCCGCGGCGCGGTATGCGGCGAATTCGGGGGGAGCGCCGCGCACGGCTTTGCCGCCGCGATAGGCCAGCGTGGCGAGGGTGTGACGAAACAGGTCGCGCTTGGGATCGGATGCCATCGGAGATATTATGGCAAATACTATGGCAGGCCCGGTGACTTCTGCCATGGACTGCTAGACTGGTCTTGGGAGAAGACAAATGTCCACCACCGCGACGGTCGAGACGATTCCCATGGCGACGGGTGCGGATGGCGTGATCCGCGTGAGCGGCACGCGCGTTACGCTCGATTCGATTCTGTTGGCCTTTACCGACGGCCTAACCCCCGAAGAAATCGCCCAACAGTATCCTACCGTTCCGTTGGCGGACATTTACCACCTGATCGGGTACTTCCTGCGCCACACCACAGAGATGGAAGAATACCTTCGCAGGCGGCAACGCGAGTCGCAGGAAGTGCGGCAGCAAAACGAGGCGCGCTGGAGCCCCGACGGCATTCGCCAGCGGTTGCTGGCTCGGTTGCCGAACCGGGCATAGTCTGACGATGGGCTAATCGTGCGCTGGCTCGCCGATGAGAACCTGAACAACGACATTGTCCGTGGCTTATGCCGGCGGAAGCCCGATCTCGACATCGTCAGAGTGCAGGATACTGGTCTGTCCGGCGTGGACGATCTAGCTTTGTTGGCCTGGGCGGCGGCCCGGAATCGGGTATTGATCACGCACGATGTCAGCACTGTGACAGCGTTTGCCTATCGCCGGATCGCCAGCGGAGAGCACGTGCCAGGCGTGCTTGAGGTGAGCCGCTCCGTTCCTGTTGCGGTTGCCATCGAGGATATTTTGCTGCTGTCCGAGTGCAGCCATGAAGGAGAATGGGAGGGTCAGGTCCGTTATCTTCCCCTCCGCTAAAAATGCTCGTACCCACAGGCCATTGACGCCCCCAAAACCGAGGCGCTACCATCGGGAAACCCACGATGCGATGGCTCGGCACCGAGACCTTCCGGCTCACCCGCCTCGTCTATCAACGATGCCTGGCTCTCATCCTGCTCATAGCTTTCATCAACGCCGCGGTTGAATTCAAACCCCTGCTCGGCGAGCACGGACTGCTCCCCGTCCCGCTCTTCACCCAGGCTGTCCCGTTCGGCAGTTCCCCCAGCCTGTTCTTCTTCGCCCCCAACGACACGGCTTTCACCATCGCAGCCTGGCTCGGCGTCTTGCTGGCGTGCCTCGCGCTGACCGGCCTCGCGGACCGTTACCGCACCTGGTTCTCGATGCTGGTTTGGGCGACGCTCTGGGTGCTCTACATCTCCTTCGTCAACGTGGGCCAGATCTTCTACGCCTTCGGCTGGGAGTCCATCCTGCTGGAGGCCACGTTCTATGCGATCTTCCTCGGCAGCCGCCGCGCCACGCCCCAGACCATCGGCATCTGGCTGCTGCGCTGGCTGCTGTTCCGCTTGATGTTCGGCGCGGGACTCATCAAGATGCGCGGCGACCCGTGCTGGCGCGATCTTACCTGCCTCAATTATCACTATGAAACCCAGCCCATGCCCGGTCCGCTGAGCTGGTTCTTTCATTGGGCGCCCGCCTGGTTCCACAAGGGCAGCGTGCTGTTCAACCATTTCTCGGAGCTGGTGGTTCCGTTCGCATACTTCCTCCCGCAACCCATCGCCGCTATCGCGGGCGCGATCACTATCGCCTTCCAGGGACTCATCTTCGCGGGCGGCAATCTCTCCTGGCTGAATGCGCTGACCATAGTCCTGGCCGTCAGCACATTCGACGACCGGTTCCTCGCGCGCCTGCTTCCCATCCGCGCGCCCGCCACCCAGCGGCCCGCGCTGGTCTATCGCTTCGCTACCATCGGAGTGGGCATCCTGGTGGCGATTCTCAGCATCCAACCCATTCGCAATATGCTGTCCCCGGCGCAGGTGATGAATACGGTCTACAATCGCTTTCATCTGGTGGGCACATACGGCGCATTCGGGTCGATCACCCGGCCGCGCTACGAGGTGATCGTGGAAGGAACGGACGAACCGGCGCCAACCGCTTCGACAAAATGGCGCGAGTACGAATTCAAGGGCAAGCCCGGCGGCCTCGCGCGCATGCCTCCGCAGATTGCCCCGTATCACCTGCGGCTCGATTGGCTGATGTGGTTCGCGGCCCTATCGTCCTACGAAGATCAGCCCTGGTTCGCGCCATTCATGCAGAAGCTGCTCGAAGGCGACCGCCCGGTGCTCTCACTCCTGCACACCAATCCGTTCCCGGATCGTCCGCCGCGCTACGTGCGGGCACTGCTTTACGAGTACCATTTCACGAGTCCGGCCGAGCGGGCCGCGACCGCGCAATGGTGGACGCGGAAGCTGGTGGGCACCTATTTCCCGGCGGTTTCTGGGGCCGCGCCAGCCGACCAGGGGGTCGGCCGCGGACCGGGGGGTCCGCCCCACACGGAGGAGCCAAATTCCAAGCCGTAACAACACGGCGTGCGTGGTCGGCTCCGGGCCGAACGGCCTGACAGCCGCTATCATCCTGGCGAAAGCGGGGTTGCGCACTACGCTATTCGAGGCGCAGCCCACCATCGGCGGCGGAGCGCGCTCGGCCGAGCTGACGCTGCCGGGATTCATGCACGATGTTTGCTCGGCGGTGCATCCGCTGGCCGTCAGTTCGCCCGCGTTCGCGGCTTTCCCGCTGGCGGAGCATGGGCTCGAGTGGATCCAACCGCCGCTGCCTCTCGCGCATCCCCTGGATGACGGATCGGCCGCCGTGCTGGCTGTGCCGCTGGAGGAGACCTGCGCGGGCTTGGGGGCAGACGGCGCGGCGTACCGCCGGGCAATCGCTCCCCTGGTGCGGCGCTGGCGCCAACTGATACCGATGATCCAGGCGCCGTTACTTCGCGTCCCCGCCCATCCGTGGCTGCTGGCGCGCTTCGGAGCGGTGTCCATTTGGCCCGCGGCCCCCTTGGCCCGGCGGCTTTTCCGCACCGAAGCGGCGCGCGCGCTGTTTGCGGGAATTGCCGCGCATGCCGTGCTGCCTTTGGACGCGCTGGCGTCGTCCGCCTTCGGATGGTTATTGGCCGCGGCCGGGCACGCGGTCGGCTGGCCCATCCCGCGAGGCGGCTCGCAGGCCATCGCCAATGCGCTGGCGTCCTACTTCGAGTCTCTCGGCGGGCGCATCGTCACCGGCCACAGCATCCAATCGCTCGACGAATTGGGCGATGCCTCGCTGGTCCTTTGCGATGTGACGCCCCGCCAATTCCTGGCCATCGCCGGCAACCGGTTGCCGGATCGCTTCAGCCGCAAATTGGAGGCTTATCGTTACGGCCCCGGCGTCTTCAAAATCGATTGGGCCTTGAGCGCGCCTATCCCGTGGAAGGCAGCCGACTGCGCGCGCGCCGGTACCGTCCACGTGGGCGGATCGCTCGACGAGATCGCGGCCTCCGAGCGCACGCTCGCCGGGACCACGCCCAGCGAGCGACCTTTCGTGCTGGTGGTGCAGCCCAGCCTGTTCGACTCCAGCCGCGCGCCCGCGGGCCGGCACACGGCATGGGCTTATTGTCACGTGCCGCACGCGTCGACGGCGGACATGACGGAACGCATCGAAGCCCAGATGGAGCGCTTCGCGCCCGGTTTCCGCGCGCGCATTCTGGCGCGCCATACCATGACGCCCGCGGATCTGGAACGGCACAACGCCAACCTGGTGGGCGGCGATATCACCGGCGGCGCGCAGGATCTCCGGCAGCTCGTGTTGCGGCCCACGCGCCTGCTCTATCGCACGCCGCTCGATGGCGTGTATTTGTGCTCCTCATCGACGCCGCCCGGCGGAGCCGTGCACGGCATGTGCGGCTTTCACGCGGCGCACGCGGCTCTGCGCGCGCGCAACCTCGAATAGATGCAACTCCGGCCCTGTCTTGCGATCATATAAGGGTGAGGCGGTTCGGGCACTCCCTATGCATGGCGATGGCTGGCGCAATTCTGTGCATGCCGGCGCGGACCCGCGCGCAGACCCCGCAAGACCCTACCGCGGCAAGCGGGCCCGTCACCGTCGCGCAAAAGTGGCAGTTCTTCCTGCAGGAGACCTTCACTCCGCTGACGGTAGTCGCGAGCGCGGCTACGGCTGGCGAGTCGCAGGTCACCAACACGGATCCCAAGTACGGCGTGGGCAGCATCGCCCTGGCGAAGCGCTTCGGCGCCGCGTCGGTCGACAACGTCACCCAGAACTTCTTCAGCGATTTCGTGATGGCCTCCGTGTTGCACGAGGACAACAAGTACCGGCGCAAGGGCGAGCAATACGGTTTCTGGCGGCGCGTGGGATACGCCATCAGCCGGGCTGTGGTTACGCGCACCGACACAGGCGCGAGCACCGTCAATTGGTCGAATTTCACCGGAACGGCCTTGAGCGTGGGCCTTTCCAATGCGTACTACCCGGTGCGCAGCCGGAACCTGGACGCCACCGCCATCAACTGGGGGTTCAGTTCGGCGGGCGTGGGATTCGCGGACCTGTTTCCAGAATTTCTGCCGGACTTCAAGCGTTGGCTCAAGCGCCATCACCTGTAGGACAGGCCTCCTGGCCTGTCCTTCTTCGTGTTACCGATGGTCGCGAGCATGCCAAAAGGACAGGCCGGGAGGCCTATCCTACCGAGTGTTAACTTTAGAGTTGAATGCATCTGCTGAACCTCACCCTCGGGCAGTTCCTGGCCATGTTCGGATCGGTGTCCGCGGTGATGCTGGCGTTGTATCTGCTCGACCGCTCGCGCCGCAAGCAGGTGGTTTCAACATTGCGCTTCTGGGTGTCGGCCGAGCAGCCCACCGTGGTCGCGCGCCGCCACCGCATCCAGCAGCCGTTCTCACTGCTGCTGCAACTGGTCTCGATCGCGCTGCTGCTGCTGGCCATCGCGCAGTTGCGCCTGGGCGCGCCGGCCTCCGCGCCGCGCGATCATGTGCTGATCCTGGATACCTCAGCCTGGATGGCCGCCCGCACATCCACGCGCACTTTGATGGACCTGGCCCGCGAACGGGCCCGCGCCTACGTCCGCGCCGTGCCCGCCCGCGATCGCATCATGCTGGTGCGCGCCGACGCCCTGACCACCCCCGCCACCGCATTCGAACCCGACCGCCGGAAGATCGAACAAGCCATCGCCGATTCGCAACCCGGCGCCACGGCGCTGAACCTGGACCAGGCGCTGACCTTCGCGCGCCAGATTCAGCAGCAGAGCGGACGCCGCGCCGGCGAAGTGGTCTTCGTCGGCACCGGCAAGCTCGCCGAACCGGAGCCGGGCAAACTGGGCCTGCGCAATCTGCGCTTCTTGAGCGTGCCCGATATCGTCGAAAACTGCGGGCTGCGCCGCATCGGCGTGCGCCGCTCGGCCGCCGATTCCGACGTTTGGGAGATCTACGTTTCGGTGCGCAACTACGGCGCGGCGCCGCATACCGTCACGCTCGCGCTGACTTTCGGCCCCTCGGTGGATGGTCCCGGCAATTTGCCGGCCGGTTCCCAGCGCATGGCGCTCGCGCCGGGCGCGGATCGCGAAACCAGCTTCCAGTTTCGCAGCTCTGCACGGGGTTTTCTGCGGGTGCAACTGCTGCCGCACGATGCCTTCCCAGCCGACGATCGCGCCACGCTGCAACTGCCGGCCCAGCCGGCGCTGCGTGTGACGGTGTATTCCGCGGAGCCGGATCTGGTGCGCCCCGTGCTGGCCGCCAGCCCGCAGGTGGTGGCCACCTTTCGCGCGCCCTCCGAATACAACGCGCAGGGTCCCGGATCGCTCGTGATACTCGACCGTTTCCGTCCGCCCGCGCCTCCGCTGGCGGATTCCATTTGGATCGATCCGCCGGCGGACGGTTCGCCCATTCCGGTGCGCACGCGCGTATCGGACGCGCCTCTCACGCGTTGGCTCACCGATAATCCGCTGGGCGCGGGTTTGCGCGCCAAGGACTTGCGCCTGGAATCCGCTTCGGTTTTCGAGGCGGCGCCGGACGATCTGAAGATCGCCGAGGTGGCCGAGGGCCCCGTGATCGTGGCGCGCCCCGGCAAGCCGAAAATCGTGGTGCTGGGTTTTCATCCGGCGCTTTCGGCGATGCGCTATGAGTTGTCCACGCCCCTGCTTTATGCCAACCTGCTGCGCTGGATGGCGCCCGAGATCTTCCGGCGCTGGGAATTGACGGCTGGCAGCGTGGGCGCGGTGAAGGTCCCGCTGGATTCCGATGTGCGGCCGGCCGATGTGCGCGTGCTGCGCGAGGACGGCAATCCCGCGCCCTTCACGCTGCGCGGCCAGTCGCTCGAATTCTTCAGCGGCACGGCCGGGACCGTGCGCGTGCTGGCCGGCGATCGCGAGTATGTCTACTCGCTGACGCTGCCGCAGCTTGGGGAATCCAAGTGGGACGTTCCCGCGGAAACGCGGCGCGGCATTCCGAAGTTCGCCGCGCCGCTGCGGGAGGCCACCGACCTGTGGCAATGGCTGGCGCTGGCGGGCGGCGCGGGACTGCTGGCGGAATGGATTCTCTACGGCCGATTTCGCCGCCGGGTGGCGCGCGTCTCGCGGCGGCCCGTCGCGATGAAGAAGGCTTCGTGATACCAGTGCGCCACTTGCACTGCGTTCCGGCCACCTGCGAAACTGAATCATCACACTGATGGCCGACTGGAAAAACCAGCTATTCTTCGGCGACAACCTCCCGATCATGCGGGAGCACATCACGGACGAGTCCGTAGATCTCGTGTACCTCGACCCGCCGTTCAACTCGAACGCCAACTATAACGTGCTGTTCAAGGAAAAAAGCGGGGAGCACTCGCACGCCCAGATCACCGCATTTGAGGACACGTGGGAATGGGGCGCCGACGCCGAAGAAACATACTTCGAGACGATCCAAGAAGGGGGGCGGCTTTCGGATTTCCTCCAGGCGTTCCGCGTTCTTCTCGGGCCATCCGACATGATGGCGTACCTGGTCATGATGGCTCCCCGGCTGCAGGAGCTTCATCGGGTGCTGAAACCGACTGGTAGTGTTTACCTTCATTGCGATCCGACCGCCAGCCATTACCTGAAGCTCCTGATGGATGCGATTTTCGGCGGCGAGAACTATTTGAACGAAATCACGTGGAAACGATCGGCGGCGCACAGCGATGCGAAGCAGGGCCGGAAAGGCTTTGGCAACATCACCGATATTCTGTTCTTATACACCAAGTCGGACAGGTACACCTTCAATTTCCAGTATGGCGAGTACAGCGAAGAGTATTTGAGGAAGGACGGCTACGTCGACTCGGATGGACGACACTATCGGCTCGATAACCTGACCGGCCCCGGGGGCGCGGCCAAGGGCAATCCAGCATATGAAGTCATGGGCGTGACCCGGTACTGGCGCTATAGCAAATCGAAGATGGAGGGGCTTATTGCTAAAGGCCGAATCATCCAAACCAAGCCGGGATCGGTTCCGCAGTACAAGCGGTATTTGGATGAGATGCCGGGTGTTCCGAACCAAAATCTTTGGGACGATATCTCCCCGATCAATTCGCAGGCGCGGGAGCGTTTGGGCTACCCAACTCAGAAGCCCGAGGCCCTTCTGGAGCGCATCGTGAGGGCAAGCTCGAACGAAGGTGACTTGATCCTGGATCCCTTCTGCGGTTGCGGCACGTCTATTTCGGTCGCAGAGCGGCTTCACCGCAAATGGATTGGCATCGACATAACCCACCTTGCGATAACGCTGATCCGGCATCGTCTGTTCGATCAATTCAAGTCCGAGCTTGCGCCATACGAAGTGAGAGGAGATCCGAAGGACGTCGCATCGGCCCGTGCGCTCGCGCTGGAGGACCGATACCAGTTCCAGTGGTGGGCCGCTGGCTTGGTCGATGCGTTCCCGGCGCGGGATAAGCGGAAGAAGGGCGCGGATAGTGGGATCGACGGATACATCAACTTCATAGACGATACCAGTGGAGTCGCCAAGAGGATCGTTGTTCAAGTAAAGTCAGGTCACGTTAAAGCAGGAGACATCCGCGACCTGAAGGGTGTGCTTGACCGGGAGAAAGCTGTAATCGGAGCCTTCATCACCTTGGAGGATCCCACCGCGCCGATGAAGACGGAGGCTGTATCCGCGGGTTTCTACGAATCGGCGCTGAAGATGAAAGGCGGCGCCAGCGAGAAATTTCCGAGGATACAGATCTTGACCATCGAGGAATTGCTGCTCAGCAAGAAACTGGCGTTTCCACGCCACGTGCTAGCGACCTTTAGACAGGCCGTGCGCAAGTCTAAGGGAAAGGAACGACAAACCGGGCTGTTTCGTCCCTCGTGAACCCGATTGCTACGTGACCGCTTGAACATATGACATTCGCCCATCCATGGTTGATTCCGCTGGCTCTCGCGCCGCTCCTGTGGGCGGCCTGGGAATGGCGCAACTCCGCGCGGCGCGCCGCCTTGGCAGTGAAAGCCGTCGCGCTGGCGGCCATCCTGCTGGCGCTAGCCGAGCCGCGCGTCACGTTCTACGAATCCAAAGTGGGACTGGCGATCCTGGTGGATACCTCGGCCAGCGTTTCCCAGCAGGACCTGGAGGCGGCCTCGGCGGCGGCCACCGCGGTGGAGAGGGGCCGCGGGCGCAACTGGACGCAGGTGCTGCCGTTCGCGCGCGCGCCGCGCAATCCCGCGCCCGCGGAGCGCACCGGGCAGGCCTGGAAACTCGGCTACAGCCCGGGCCAAGCCTCGCACGGCACGAACCTGGAAGCGGCCGTTCGCGCAGGGTTGGCCACGTTGCCGGCCGGCCTGGTGCCGCGCGTTCTCCTGATTTCGGATGGCAACGAGAACCTGGGCAGCATCACCCGCGCCATCTGGCAAGCCCAGCAACGGGGCGTGCCCATCGACGTGATTCCGTTTGCCGGACGGCCGCGGCCCAGCCTGGTTCTGGAATCGGTGAGCATGCCCGCCCAGGTCTTCAGCGGCGAGCGCTTTCCGGTCGATATCACGCTGGATTCTCCGCGCGCCGCGCAAGCCACTGTGGATATGACGGCCGAGGGCAAGCCGCTGGGCGCCAGCCGCGTCAGCCTGAGCGCCGGTACGAACCAATTCCGCGCGCACGCCAGCGTCAGCGCCAACGGCGCGATCGAGCTAGCCGGCCGCGTCAGCGCACCCGGCTTGGGTGAAGCGCATTTCGATAGCGCTCTAACCCTGCGGCGGCCGCGCGTGTTGCTGATCACCAACGACCCCCCCGATGCCGAGCAGCACCTGCTGCGCACGCTCGAAGCCAATCAATTCGATGTGCAGCGCGCGCCCGCCGGTCCGCCCGATAAGCTCGACGATTATCAGTTGGTCATCTTCAACAACTGGGACATGCAGAGCGTTCCGCTGCCGCGCAAGGCCGCGCTCGAAGCGTTCGTCAAGCAAGGCGGCGGCCTGCTCTGGATCGGGGGCGACCGCAACGTCTACGTGGAGAAGAAGGAGGAAGACGCGCTGGAGCGCACGCTGCCCGCCAAACTCGCGCCGCCGCGCACGCCCGAAGGCACGGCCGTGGTGCTGATCATCGACAAATCTTCTTCCATGGAAGGCAAGAAGATGGAGTTGGCGCGCCAGGCGGCCGTTGGCGTGGTGGAGAATCTGCGGCCCACCGACCAGGTCGGCGTGCTGATTTTCGACAATTCCTTCCAGTGGTCGGTGCCACTGCGCCGCGCGGACGACCGCACTTCGATCAAGCGCCTGATCTCCGGCATCACGCCCGATGGCGGCACGCAGATTGCGCCCGCCTTGACCGAGGCCTACCGTAGGATCCTCACGTCGAAGGCGGTCTACAAGCACATCGTCCTGCTGACCGACGGCATCTCGGAGGAAGGCGACAGCATGACGCTGTCGAAGGATGCGGTGGCCAACCACGTCACCATCTCCACGGTCGGGCTGGGCCAGGACGTGAACCGCGCCTTCCTCGAAAAGGTGGCGCAGCTTGCACAGGGCAAGGCTTATTTCCTGAACGACCCTTCCGGGCTGGAACAGATCGTGCTGCGCGACGTGAAAGAGCATACCGGCTCCACGGCGGTGGAAAAGGAAGTGCACCCCGAGGTGGTGAATCGCGCCGAGATTCTGGATGGCGTGGGCATCGAGACTGCGCCGCCGTTGCGCGGCTACGTGCGCTTCCAGACGCGTCCCACAACGGACCTGATTCTGCGCGCCGGCCCCGAAGATCCGCTGCTGGTGCGCTGGCAATATGGCCTGGGCCGTGCGGCCGTGTTCACCTCCGACGCCAAGAACCGCTGGGCTGCAAGCTGGGTGACCTGGCCGGGATTCGACAAGCTGTGGACCAATATTTTCCGGGACCTGCTGCCGCATGCCGAATCGAGCGAAGCCAACGCCGAATTCGACCGCGCCGCCAACGAGCTGGTGGTGGATTATCACCTGGGACGCGACGTGGCGGAGCCGGCCGCGATTCCCGATATCTTCGCGTTCGGACCGAACGGCTTCCAAGCGCCGCTGAAGGTGGCCAAGATGGCTGCCGGGCATTATCGCGCGCGGGTGGCTATCGGGGAGCGGCAGGGATTGTTCCGCGTGCGGCCGCTGGCGGAATCGCGCGCCTTTCCGGAAGTAGGCTTCTACCGCCAGGAAGACGAGATGCTGGAGTATGGCGCGAACGACCAGTTGCTGCATCAGGTGGCGGCTGCCACAGGCGGGCGTTACAATCCTGCGCTAAGCGCGATTTTCGATACGACGGGGCGGGCCATCCCGGCGACGTTGGAACTATGGCCCGGGTTGCTGGCGCTGGCCATTGGGCTAAACCTGGCGGAGCTCCTGATGCGCAAGTGGCGCGGGTTGTGGGAAGGCTTGGGCTTGTGGGGCGGGCCTCGAGGCCTGCCCACCAGCGAACAAACCAGTCCCGCAAGTGGACAGCCTCGCGGCGTGGGCCGTTGATGGCATTGGCCTTTTCCGCGGAACCCCGCGTGCACAGTCCCCTTGTATGCGCACTTTCATCCAGGATCTCCGCTACGGCCTGCGGCTTCTGGCCCGCAGTCCCGGCTTCACGGCCATCGCGCTGCTGACCCTTATGCTGGGCATCGGCGCCACGGCGGCGATTTTCAGCGTGGTGGATGCCGTGCTGTTGCGCGCGCTGCCATACCGCGACCCGCAGCGGCTGGTCACGGTTTTTGAAGACGCCAGCGCAGTGGGCTTCCCGCGCAACACACCCGCCCCCGGCAACTACGCCGATTGGAAGGCGCAGACGCAGATTTTCGAAGACGTCGCCGCAGCCGCGGAGTATGGCCGTTTCCATGTCTTCAACCTGACTGGAGAAACGGGCGGGGACGCCAGCGAGCCGGAAAAACTGGAAAGCGCCAGCGTCACTCAGAACCTCTTCTCCGTCCTCGGCGCCAGGCCCGTGCTGGGACGCGTCTTCCTGCCCGAAGAAGACCGGCCCGGCGGCCCGCACGTCGTCCTAATCAGTCACACATTGTGGATGCGCCACTTTGCCGGCGACCCAGGCATGGTGGGCCGTCGAATCGTGCTGAACGGGGAGAGATACACCGTCGTCGGCGTGATGCCGGCGGGCTTCGCGTACCCGTCCACCACCGCCGACCTGTGGACGCCGATGGCATTCACCAGCGGGCAACTGACCGATCGCGACATGCATTACTTGCAGGTAGTTGCGCGGCTGCGGGCGGGCGTCACTCTGGCGCAAGCCAACGCCGGGTTGCAGGTACTCTGGAAACGGTTGGCGCAGACGTATCCGGACGCCATCGCGGGCATCCGGCGCTTCTTCGCCGAGCCGCTGCAGGACACCTACACGCAGGGCGCGCGCACTGGATTGATCGTACTGATGGCGGCGGTGGGTTTCATCCTGCTGATCGCTTGCGCCAACATCGCCAACCTGCTGCTTTCGCGGGCCACCGGCCGGCAGCGTGAAATCGCCGTGCGCACCGCGTTGGGCGCGGCGCGCGGCCGCATCGTGCGCCAGATACTGACCGAGAGCGCGCTGCTGGCGGCGGGCGGCGGCTTGCTCGGGATTGTGCTGGCGGATTGGTGCTTCAACTTCTTGAAGAACCTGATCCCCGTGGATCTTTCGCGGACTGTGTCGCTGGCGCTCGATCCGGGAGTACTGGCTTTTGCGGTGGCCATCTCGCTCGCCAGCAGTTTCCTGTTCGGCATGGCGCCGGCCCTGCAGATCTCCCGCATCGATTTGAACGGCGTACTGAAAGAGGGCGGACGCGGCAACTCCGGTCCCAGCCGCGGCATGTTGCGCAATCTGCTGGTGATCGGTGAAGTGGCGCTCTCCCTGATGCTGCTGGTGGGTTCCGGACTCCTGCTCGAAAGTTTCGCCAAGCTGCGCGGTATCGATCCGGGCTTCCGCGCGGACCATGTGCTGACCGTACGGGTCGACGCGCCCGTTACGAAATATGGCGATTTTACGAAGCGCTCGGAATTCTTCGCGCGTGTGCTGGAAAGCGTGCGCGCGGTGCCCGGCGTCCGGGCCGCCGGGTTTACCAGCGCGCTGCCATTGACTTGGGAGGGCGGCACCCGCGGCTTTATCCAGGAGGGTGTGGCGCCGCGCCCCGGTGTGACCCGGGATGCGAATAACCGGGTCGTGTCGCCCGGCTACTTCGAGGCAATGCGCATTCCGCTGCGCCGCGGGCGACTGTTCCAGGATGCCGACGGGCCGGATGCGCCGCGCGTGGCCATCATCAACGAAACCATGGCGCGCAAATTCTGGCCGGACCAGGATCCGCTCGGCAAGCGTTTCAAGTTCGAAGATCCCGCCGACAAAACGCCGTGGATAACCGTCGCCGGCATCGTGGGCGATGTCCGCCAGATGCGCCTGAACGATCCGCCGCGCCAGGAAATGTACTTCCCCTATTGGCAGGCGAAGGACAACTGGATGGTGCCCCGCGATCTGGCGATTCGTACCAGCGGCGATGCGCTGAGTCTTGCGGGCGCCGTGCGGCAGGCGGTTTGGTCCATCGACAAGGACCAGCCGGTATCGAACGTAATGACGCTCGACGAACTGCTCGACCAGGAGGTCGCACAGCGGCGTGTGCAAGCGGCCCTGCTCGGCGGATTGGCCGCGCTGGCTTTGATTCTGGCATGCATCGGCATTTATGGCGTGCTCTCGTACCTGGTGACGCAGCGCACGCGGGAGATCGGCGTGCGCGTGGCGCTAGGCGCGAGCGCCTCGGATGTGTTCCGCACCGTGGCGGGACAGGGCATGGCCCTGGCCGGTATGGGCATCGCGGCCGGACTGGCCGGCGCGCTGGCGCTGTCGCGCTTGCTCGGCAGCCTGCTGTTCGGCGTGAGTGCCGGCGACCCACTGACTTACGCGGGCGCCATCGCGGTATTCGGCGCGGTCGCGCTGTTGGCCTGCTACTTCCCCGCGCGGCGCGCCGCGCGCGTGGACCCGATGGTCACATTGCGGTATGAGTAGCCAGTGAAGGCTCACACGATCAGCATGCAATCGCCGTACGAATAGAACCGGTAGCGCTGCTCGACTGCGTGCCGGTAGGCGGCCAGCGCCAGATCCTTGCCGGCGAAGGCGCACACCAGCAGCAGCAGGCTGGTGCGCGGCAGATGGAAATTCGTGAGTAGCGCTCCGGTGGCGCGAAACGCGAAGCCCGGATAGATGAACAGGTCCGTTTCGCCGCTCGACTCATGCAGACCGCCGCCACGCGTCGCGCTTTTGATGGCGCTTTCAATGGTGCGCACGCTGGTCGTGCCTACGGCCACCAGGCGGCGTGCGGCCGTCATGCGCGCCGCGTTATCCGCCGTGATGCGGTAATGCTCGCTGTGCAGCCGGTGCCCCTCAATGCGATCTTCATGTATGGGCTGGAAGGTTCCGAGGCCCACATGCAGCGTCACAAATGCGATTTCCGCGCCGTGCGCCCGACATGCATCCAACACCTGCGGCGTGAAATGCAGACCGGCTGTGGGTGCGGCCGCCGAACCTTTCTCGTGCGCGAACACGGTCTGATAACGCTCACGGTCGGCGGCTTCGTCCCGCCGCTTGATGTAGGGCGGCAGCGGCACGTGCCCGATCTTTTCGAACTGCTCGTAAACATCGCCCTCCGTCGCGAGCCGCAGCGTGCGCTGACCGAAATCGCGGCGCGCGATGACCTCCGCCTCCAAGCCCTCCGCGAACAACACCCTTTCCCCGACACGCATCTTCTTGCCGGGATGCACCAGCGCCTCCCATTCCCTGGCGGCGCTGTCGACCGGGCGGAGCAGCAGCACTTCTACCTCGCCGGTGCGGCCCGCGCGATGCCCGAACAAGCGCGCCGGAAAGACGCGCGAATCGTTCAGCACCAGGCAGTCGCCCCCATCCAGAAACGCCGGCAGGTCGCGAAACTCCCGGTCTTCCCAGGCCCCCCGCGCGCGATCCACCACCAGCATGCGGGACGCATCGCGGTCGGCGAGCGCCGTCTGCGCGATCAGATCCTCCGGCAGCGCGTAATCGAACTCGGCGAGGCTGGCTGCCATTCTGTCTCCTGTCTTCTGTCTCCTGACTCCTTCCATTTCACTGTATCGGAAACAGCGCGCCCTGCTCTTCGCCTTCCCATAGCTCGGGACGATACTCGACGGGCGCGGAAGCCAGGCCGTGCCGCTCGCGAATGCGCGCGACGCGTTCGCGTAACTGCGCTTTGTAGGCGGGCCCGAGGTACGCGCTGTTTGCATAGAGCTTCCGGTATGCGCCGGCCAGATTCGGAAAACGCCGATCGAGGAACGGAAAGAAGATCTTCTGCGCGGAGGGCATCAGGAACAGCGGACCGCCGCCGAAATACTGCGCGCCTGCCTGGCGCGCGGCGGCGGCCAGGGCGTCGAGGCTCTCTTCGGAGTCGGTGATCATCGGCAGAATGGGATTGGGGAAGACGCCGGCGGCGATCCCGGCTTCCGCGAGCGTGCGGACGGCCGCCAGCCGGAGGTCGGGCCGGGGCGCGCGCGGCTCCATCAATCGCGCCAGGCGGCGGTTGAGCGTGGTGACGGTGATGTTGACGGACAGGACGTTGCGGCGGGCGATTTCGCGCAGCAGATCTACGTCGCGCGTCACCAGGTCCGACTTGGTGGTGATGGACAAGTGGCGGCCCTTCTCCTCCGCGAAGACTTCCAGGATCGCGCGGGTGCGCCGGAAGCGCCGCTCGGCGGGTTGATAAGGATCGGTGGCCGTGCCGAGGGCGACGTGGTCGGTGCGGTCCAGCTTGCGCAATTCCCGGCGCAGGATTTCCGGAGCGGCGGCCTTGGCGTAGATTTTGGATTCGAAGTCGCGTCCGTCTTGCATCCCCATGAATTCGTGCGTGTAGCGCGCATAACAATAGTGGCAGCCAAACTCGCAGCCGCGGTAGGGGTTGATGGTCCACTGGAAGGGCATGGTGGGCTTGGTGCGATTGAGGATGCTGCGCGCGCTGATTTCGAAATACTCGACCGGTGCGCCCGCAGGTCCCTTGGCTTCCAGCAGTTGACTTTGGGCGGCCATTTTGGCGATTCCAATCAGCTCGGGCATAACCCCAGTTTCGCTTGTTCTTCGCCATGATGCAAGGGGGTGGCGTACGCCCCGGATCCCCTCGACATGATCATTGCCGCAATTGCCGAAGCGAACGATTGCATGAATGATATGGGGGCGTTTGAAATAGGTTCAGGCTAGCCGCCGGCAATCGCCCCTACTATCAAAAGCGGCTCCGCTCCCGACGCGACCGCGGCGGGCAGCGGGGCGTCCGGCGGCTCGTGCGACCAATCCTCTTCGCAGGCGAAGAACCTCACGAACGGCCGGCGCTGTTGCGTCACTTGATCGCGGATGGTCCCGCGCAGAGTCGGATAACTGGCTTCCAGCGCGTCGAGCACGGAGCGCGTCGTAACCTCGCCCGCGACGTCGAGTTGCACTTCGCCGCCGGCGCGCGCCAGTATCCGCAGATGCGCCGGCAGCACCACCCGGATCATGGCAGCGTCTGGACCTCAACCGAAAGCACGGCCGGAAGATCCCGCACGATGGGGTCCCAGTGGTCTCCGGCATCGGCCGACGCGTAGACCTGCCCGCCGGTGGTGCCGAAATACACGCCGCACGCGTCCAGCGCATCGACCGACATGGCATCGCGCAACACGTTCACGTAGCAATCGCGCTGCGGCAGCCCCTTGGTGAGCGGCTCCCACTCGTTGCCGCCCGTGCGGCTGCGGTACACGCGCAGCTTGCCCTCGGGCGGGTAGTGCTCCGAGTCGCTCTTGATGGGGACCACGTAGATGGTGTCCGGCTCGTGCGCGTGAACGTCGATTGGGAATCCGAAATCGACCGGCAAATTTCCGCTGATCTTCTGCCACGACGCTCCGGCGTCGCCGCTGCGCATGACGTCCCAATGCTTCTGCATGTACAGCACACCGGGGCGCGACGGGTGCATGGCGACGTGATGCACGCAGTGGCCGACTTCGGCCGTCGGGTTGGGCATGGTTTTGGAGTACAGTCCGCGGTTGATCGGCTGCCAGGTCTGGCCGCCGTCGTCGCTGCGGAAGGCGCCCGCGGCCGAGATGGCGATGTAGATCCGTTGGGGATCGCCCGGATCCAGGATGATGCTGTGCAGGCACAGGCCACCTGCGCCGGGCTGCCAATGGGGTCCCGAGCCGTGGCCGCGCAGTCCGGAGAGTTCCTGCCAGTTCTGGCCGCCGTCGGTCGAGCGGAACAAGGCGGCGTCTTCGACTCCGGCGTAGACCGTATCCGGATCGGCCGGGGATGGTTCGAGATGCCAGACGCGCTTGAATTCCCAGGGGTGGGGCGTGCCGTCATACCACTGGTGAGTGCCGGGGAGGCCATCGTAGGCGAACTTGTTGCCCACTGGCTCCCAGGTCTTGCCGCCGTCGTTGGAGCGCTGGATCAACTGCCCGAACCAGCCGGTGGACTGCGACGCATAGAGCCGGTTCGGGTCGGCGGGCGAACCCTTCATATGGAAGATTTCCCAGCCGCCAAAATGGGGGCCGCTGACGTCCCAGTTTTTGCGCTTGCCGTCGGATGTGAGGACGAATGCGCCCTTGCGCGTGCCTACTAGAACTCGTACCGTGCTCATCGTTTTCTCCCCTGCCTAGACAGGCCCGGAGGCCTGTCCTACCGGCTCCAACACCGGCCGGATTTCGACCGTGCCTTTGCGCGCCCCTGGAATGCTGGCGGCTATGCCGATGGCCTCGTCGAGGTCCCTGGCATCGATCAGGAAGTAGCCGCCCAGTTGTTCGCGGGTCTCCGCGAACGGGCCGTCGGTGACCAGCCGCTTTCCGTCGCGTACCCGGACGCTGGTGGCTGCCGCCACCGGCAGCAGCGGGGCGCTGGCCAGAAACTGTCCGTTCGCTTCGAGTTCGTGCGCGAGTTGCGTCGACTCCGCACGGCAGTGCTGCCGCTCGGCTTCGGTCCAGATCTGCTCGTCACTGTAAATCAGCAGCATGTACTTCATTTTGCGTGGCTCCATGGGTAAGTCGAACGGCGCGCGCCCGGATCGACATCCAGAGCGGAAAGATAAATATAATCGATTATGGCAGCCGACGCGGCGCAGGCGGTCGAAGCGCTATATCGCTCCGATTGGGGCCGGATCGTCGCTACGCTGATTGGCATCACCCGCGACTTCGACCTGGCCGAAGAGTCCGCGCAGGAAGCCTTTACCGCCGCCGTGGACCAATGGCGCGAGTCCGGCGTGCCTGACTTCCCGCGTGCGTGGATCGTCCGGACGGCCCGGAACAAGGCCATCGACCGCATGCGCCGCCAGGCGCTGTTGAAGGAGAAGCTGGAGTCCTACGCCGCCGATGGCTTCGCGCCCGCCATTGAAGAGCCGGATTACGAGACGAGCGAAATCCCCGACGACCGGCTGCGCCTGATTTTCACCTGTTGCCATCCCGCGCTGGCGCTGGAGGCGCAGGTGGCGCTGACCCTGCGCACGCTGTGCGGCCTGGAGACGGACGAGATTGCGCGCGCGTTCCTGGTGCCTGCCGCGACCATGGCGCAGCGGCTGGTAAGGGCGAAACGGAAAATTCGGGATGCGGGCATCCCGTATACTGTGCCTCAGACGAACGACATGGCCGAGCGGCTGGACGCCGTGCTGACGGCGATCTATCTGGTTTTCAACGAAGGCTATGCGGCCACGCGGGGCGGGCCGCTGGTGCGGACCGATCTGTGCGCCGAAGCTATCCGGCTGGGGCGCCTGGTGCGGACGCTGATGGCGCCGCAGCCTCCGGCGGAAGCCACCGCTTTGCTGGCGCTGATGCTGCTGCACGACGCGCGGCGCCCGGCGCGTCTGGATGCCGCGGGCGATCTTGTGATTCTGGAGGAACAGGATCGCGGCCGCTGGGATCGATGGCAGATCGACGAGGCTTTGCCGCTGGTGGACGAAGCGCTGCGTGGCGGACCCGGACCGTTCGCGCTGCAGGCGGCGATTTCGGCGTTGCATTGCCGGGCGGCGCGCGCCGAAGATACGGATTGGCCTCAGATCGTGCGCCTCTATGATCTTCTGGAACGCCTGCAACCGTCTCCGATCGTGTCGCTGAACCGCGCGGTGGCGGTGGCCATGGCGAGCAGTCCCGAGGCGGCGCTCGTGATTGTAGACAGACTCGCGGCCAGTAGCGATCTGGACAGCTATCACCTGCTGCATGCCGCGCGCGCCGATCTGCTGCGCCGCCTGGGGTCCGTGGCGGAAGCGGCAAAGAGCTACCGGCGGGCGTTGGAGCTGGCGACTAATGACAGTGAGCGCCGGTTTCTGGAGCGGCGGCTCCGGGAAGTGCAAACCCTTGCAGCCCGATGAGCCGGGACGCGGAACGCTGTGATCCCGCGCCGCGCGTTATGGTGAACCAGATGCGCACGTTCTTCCTATTTCTCTCGCGCCAGAAACAGTTGCGGAAATGGATGGAAACGTCCCGTTGGGCCAGACGCTTGTCGGCGCGCTTCGTGGCCGGCGATAATCTGCCCGACGCCCTGGCCACCTGCCGGCGGATTAATGCCGAAGGCATCGCCGTCACCCTGGATCACCTGGGCGAGAACGTCACGTCGCTCGCAGAAGCGGCCGCCTCCCGGGACGCCTATCTGCAGGCGCTCACCGAAATTGACAACCTCAAAATCGAGGGCAACGTCTCGCTGAAACTGACGCAGTTCGGCATGGACCTTTCCCTCGCCGAGTGCACCGCCAACGTCGAGGCGTTGGTCCGCCAAGCCGCCGCGCTGGGCAACTTCGTGCGCGTCGACATGGAATCGAGCGAATATACCGGCCGCACGCTGGACCTCGTCACCAGCTTGCACGCCCGCTACAGAACTACCGGCACAGTGATCCAGGCTTACCTGTATCGCAGCCGCAAGGATGTGGAAATGCTGTGCGCGCGCGGCATTCGCGTGCGTTTGTGCAAGGGGGCTTATCTGGAGCCGCCTTCCGTGGCTTTCAAGAGCAAAGCGGACGTGGACCGCAATTTCGTCGAACTAATGAACCTTCTGCTCGAAACCGGCGTATATCCGGCTATAGCCACGCATGACGAGAAGATCGTCGAACAGACCAAGAGCTTCGTGGAGTCGCGCAAGATCTCGCGCGACTCCTTCGAATTTCAGATGCTTTACGGCATTCGCCGGGATATCCAGAAACGCCTGGTTAACGAAGGTTATCGGCTGCGATTGTACGTGCCCTACGGGCAGGCGTGGTATCCATATTTCATGCGCCGGCTGGCGGAGCGGCCGGCCAATGTCTTCTTCCTGGCGCGCAACTTGTTGCGGAGCTGACCGGCCGCGCACGGGAAACTTAGCGCTGCGCGGTGGCATCTAAGCATATATGCGGTACTGGGCCTATCTGGCGGGGAAAATCGGTCTCTGCGCGGCGCTCATGTATGGATTGCTCTGCCTGTTGAACCATTTTTTCCCGGCCGACAACCACCACCACATCATCCCGCCCCGCATCTTGTTGTACATGCTGCTGATGGGACTGTTGTTCCTGTTCTGCTGTGGTTTGTTCTATCTCTGCGTCTGGGACCAGCGTTATCGTTGCCGGGTCTGCCTGCGGCGTTTGCGCATGCCCGTCGAGACCGGGTCGTGGGGCGGTATGTTACTGCTTGGAAGGCCGCGCATCGAGTACATTTGCCCTTACGGCCACGGCACGTTGACGCTGGCCGAGATGCAGATCTCCGGCCTTGAGAATCCCGAATGGAACCCGCACGGCGAGATGTGGGACGAATTGTGCGCGTCCGCGCGGGACGCGGACGATCGGCCGTGATCGCCTCCCGTTTGCGGCAGGCGGCCGGGGTGGGCGTACTGGCGATTCTGATATTTCTGGGCATCCGGCTGATCCCCATTTACCTTCATAATCGGGAGTTGCAAGAGTTCGTGGAAGACGTGACACATCGTGCCGCGGCGCCCACGAGTTCCGACGACGTCTTGCGCTCCTGGGTCCTGTCCAAGGCCGCCGATCTGGAACTCCCGGTAGTGGCCGATAACGTGCAGATACAACGCACAGCCGAAAGTGTGCGCATTGAAGTGCGCTATGCCGTGCGCGTGGATCTGCCGCTCTACACGGTCGATCTGCACTTCTATCCGGGCGCCGGCAGCCGGTAGGACAGGCCTCCGGCCTGTCCGGTAAGTGTTTTTATGAGTTACCACGAAAGGCACCTGCCGCATTGGCAGCCCGAAGGAGCGGCGCTTTTCGTTACATGGAGGCTGCACGGATCGCTTCCTGCATCTGTGCAAGCCCTGAAAAACGAATCCGCAGGGCGACAGTTCGTCGCTTTCGATCGGGTGTTGGATAGGGCCGCCACAGGGCCGCGCTGGCTCGCCGACGAACGCGCCGCGCGATGCGTTATGGGTGCTCTCCATTATGGCGAGCGCGAGTTGCATTTATACCGTTTGCGGGCTTGGGTTCTAATGAGTAATCACATTCACATTTTGATCTATCCCGAAGCAGATCTTTCCCGCATCACCAAAGCGATCAAGAACTTTTCGGCGCGCGGGGCCAATACGATTTTGGGGCGTACGGGTCAGCCGTTCTGGCAAGACGAATCCTATGATCGCTGGGTGCGCACGCCGGATGAACTGGAGAAAATCGTTCGCTACATCGAAGGGAATCCGGTGGCGGGGATGGTGCCGCGAGTGCAGGATTGGCGATGGTCCAGCGCGCTTGAGGACAGGCCGGGAGGCCTGTCCTACATATGAGAGAATCGTTAATAGTGCCAGCGACGAAGTCCGCGCCGAAGAGGAAAGTCAGAGTCCGGGTGCCCAAACAGGCCTACCTGGTGCGGTTCTTTCTGCATCCCGCGGGCAAAGTCCTGGTAATTTCGTTCACGCTGGTTTTCCTTCTGCTGGCCGGCGTCCTCACGCACTACTACGTAAAATACTCCCGCCTCATCGACCAGAAGCTGCGCGCCGGCCCGTTCGCCAATACCTCCAAGATCTTTGCGGCGCCGCGCCTGATAGCAGTCGGCGATGCCATCACGAATGCCGAAATCGCCGCCGAATTGCGCCGTTGCGGCTACACCGAATCCCACGGCAACGCCATCGGCTGGTTCCAGATGCGGTCGGACGGGGACATCGAGATCTTCCCCGGCCCGGCGTCGTATTTCGACGAGGAAGCCGGCGTCATTAAGTTCGCCAATGGCCGCATATCGCAGATCGTCTCCCTGCGCGACAATACCGCACGCGGCCAATACCAGCTCGAGCCGCAGCTCATCACCAATCTCTTCGATCGCAACCGCGAGAAGCGCCGCCTGGTAAAGTTTGCCGATATCCCGCGAGTGCTCATCGACGCCGTCACCGCGGCCGAGGACAAGCGCTTTTTCCAGCATCAGGGCTTCGACCCGCTGCGCATCGTCAAAGCGGCTTACGTGGACCTGAAAGAAGGGCGCAAGGAACAAGGCGCTTCCACGCTGAGCCAGCAACTGGCGCGCAACCTTTGGCTGGAGCCGGACAAGCGCTGGACGCGCAAGATGGCGGAACTCCTGATTACGCTGCGCCTGGAGCAGACCCTCTCCAAGCAGCAGATCTTTGAAGACTACGCCAACCAGACCTATCTCGGCCGCCGGGGCAGCTTCAGCATTAACGGCTTTGGCGAAGCGGCGGAAGCGTATTTCGGCAAGGATATCCGGCAACTCACGCTGCCGGAAGCCGCCACGCTGGCCGGCATGATCCAGCGCCCCGGCTATTACAATCCGTACCGCAATCCGGATCGCGTGCTCGAGCGCCGCAACCTGGTGTTGTCCCTCATGCGCCAGAACGACGACATCGGCGACCGCGAATACGGCTTGGCCGTGGAATCGCCCTTAAACCTGGCCAAGGGCGCCGCCCAGTCGCCGGATGCGCCTTATTTCGTCGACCAGGTGAACGAATTCTTGCAGAGCCAGTTTCAGGATATCGATTTCCAGGCCAATTCGTTCCGGGTCTACACCACGCTGGATCTGGATCTGCAGCGGGCCGCCGCCGAGGCCGTCCGGCAGGGCATGCAAGGCGTGGACGATCTGATCCGCAAGCAGAAGCGCTTCAAGGGCCAGCCGATTCCCGAAGCGCAGTGCGCGCTGATCGCGCTCGACCCGCATACCGGCGAAATCAAGGCGTTGGTTGGCGGGCGCAACTACGGCGCCAGCCAGCTCAACCACATCCTAGCCAAGCGCCAGCCCGGTTCCATCTTCAAGCCCTTCGTTTACACCGCCGCTTTGAACACGGCCATCGAAGGCGGCTCGCGCATCCTCACCGCCAGCACCACGGTGGTGGATGAGCCGACCACTTTCTGGTACGACAACAAGCCTTACGAGCCCAGCAATTTCAAGCACGAATTTTACGGCACGGTCACCCTCCGCCAGGCGCTGGCCCACTCTCTAAACGTGGCCACCGTCAAGGTCGGCGAGATGGTGGGTTTCGATGCGGTCGTCAACCTGGCCAAGAAAGCCGGTTTGAATTACGACATTCATCCCACGCCCGCGGTGGCGCTGGGAGCCTACGAAGTGACCCCCATGGAGATGGCCGGAGCTTACACCATCTTCGCGAATCAGGGCGTGTACGTGAAGCCCAGTTTCGTCTCCACGGTGCGCTCCCAGGACGGCGCCGCGATTTACAGCAACAAGCAGGAAGAACGCACGGTGCTGGACCCGCGGGTGGCCTATCTGATGACCAATCTGATGCAAGAGGTGATGCGCAGCGGCACCGCGGCCGGCGTGCGGGCGCTCGGCTTCGGGGCCCCCGCCGCGGGCAAGACCGGGACCTCCCACGATGGCTGGTTTGCCGGCTATACGTCCAGCCTGTTGTGCATCGTGTGGGTGGGCTTCGACGACAATCGCCAACTGGACCTGGAAGGCGCACACTCGGCGCTGCCCATCTGGACGGAGTTCATGAAGCGCGCCTTGCAGTATCGCGCGTATCGCAACGCCCAGCCCTTCCAGGCTCCCGACGGCATCGTCTCGGTGCAGATCGATCCCGAGTCGGGAATGCTGGCCACGCCGTCCTGTGCCACCACGATATCGGAAGTTTATATCTCCGGGACGCAGCCGGTAACGTCGTGCCCGCTGCACGGCGGAGGGCAGAGCGTCACCCGCGTGGCCGGCTGGGAAATGCCCGCCAACGCGGCTCCGGGCCCAGAGGGCGCCGCACCGCCGCCGCATGTGGGCGCGCCGCCGCCGGCCCTCGCAGTGCGCCAGCCGCCGCCCGTCCCACCCCCTCCCGCGGTGACCGCCCAAAAGGCCGAAAAGCCCAAGGAAAAGAAAAGCCTTTTCCGGCGCCTGCTAGGTGTGTTTAAATAGAGCAAAAGGGGGAGGCCATATGCTTTCCGCTCGCAACCTCATCGTTCTTTTCGGCGCGTGCCTGTCTTGGGTGACAGTTTCCGCGACTGCCTTCGGGCAGGATCCGAAACCCGCTTTCGACTCTGAGCCCGCTGCCAAACCAAGCGTTTCCGGCGCCGCCGGCGCGCAACTCAAACCCGAAGACCGGGGTGACGTCTACATGGCGCGCAAGATGTATCGCGAAGCCATCGAGACTTACGCACTAGCCCCGCAGGATTCCGCCATCGTCTGGAACAAGGTGGGCATCGCTTACCACCAGATGATGCAGTTGGACGCGGCCATGAAGCGCTACCAACGCGCCATCCGTCTGGATGACAAGTACCCGGAAGCCATTAATAATCTGGGCACCATTTACTACGCGGAAAAGCGCTATGGCAAGGCCGCGAGCTATTACAAGCGCGCCCTGAAACTGGCGCCCGCCTCCGCTTCCATTTACAGCAACCTGGGCACCGCGTATTTCGCCGAAAAGAAGTACAAAGACGCTCGGCGGGCCTACGACACGGCTCTGCGGCTCGACCCTGAGGTCTTCGAGCACCACAACACTTATGGCGTGCTGCTGCAGGAGCGCACCGTCGACGAACGCGCCAAGTACCACTACTACTTGGCCGGGATTTATGCCGAGCACGGCCAGACGGATCTCGCGCTGCAGTATATTCGCAAAGCGCTCGAAGAGGGTTTCACCGACCGTAAGAAGTTCTTGCAGGATCCCGAATTCGCGTCCCTGCGCGATTTGCCCGAGTTCAAGGAGATCCTCAAGCTGGAGCCGCGTGTCCTCTAGCACCGGCGCGATTTAGTGGGGCGGGCAATCCTGCCCTGGGTCCCAGGTCAAGATTGGGCGCCCCACGGCATGACACAGTTATTTCGAGCTAGGACGCCTCCATTACTGCTCCTGCTGGCGTGCCTCGCCGGTTGCGCCCGCCGCGATAGCCAACCGGCGATGCCCCAAGTCGCCATCCTGCGCTTTGAAAACCTATCCTCCGACGCATCTCTCGACTGGATGGGCCGCGGTTTTGCCGAGATTCTATCGGGCGAACTCCAAGGCTCCGCGCAAGTCTACGCGATCCAATGGCGCGCTCTGCACTCCTTCGACGCATCGCTCGGCAGGCGATTGCCGGGCGCGCCGGGAATCTCCGGCGAGCGTACCGGGGCGCTGCTGGCGGGCGCCAACCAAATCGTGTATGGCGACTTCTCGGTAGTCCACGGCTACCTGTACGCCACGGCCACCGCGGAAGATCCGGCCACGCGCAAAATGGTGCGGGTGGCGTCGGCCAGCGGGTCCGCCGAGGCCGGCATCTTTCCGGTGGCCGAGGCGCTGGCCCGGCAGTTGGGCGAGACACAGCCGTTCGGCACGCGAGACCCGCGGGCGTTGCGCGATTTCGTGGCCGCGCTCGAATCCCCCAATCCGGTTGCGGCCTCCCAGGATCTCGCCCTGGCGACCGCGGCCGATCCCGATTTCGGGCGCGCCTATGCGTTCTGGTTGGACATGGCGATTGCCGAGCGAGACCGCGCCACGGCGGATCGTATCGTCGCGCAGGCGCGCGCCCGCCAAGGGCGGTTCCCGGGAATCGCTCGCGCGGAACTGGATCTCGGCGCAGCCGGCCTGCGCGGCGACTTCCACGCCCAATTGGAGGCGCGCCGCGAACTGGCCCGCCTGGATCCGGCGGATCCCAATCGTCATCGTGCGCTGGCCGAAGCGCTGATGAGCGTGCGCGACTACGATGCCGCCATAGTGGAATTCCGCCGCGCCCTTTCCCTCCGGCCCGACGACGTGGCGGCGCTGAACACGATGGGCTACGCGGCGGCTTATTCCGGCGATTTGCCCACCGCCATACGGGTCTTGCGCGGTTATGAGCAGTTGCGCCCGAACGAGCCGAATCCACTCGATTCACTGGGTGACGCGCACTTCGTCACGGGCCACTTCGGCGAAGCGGAGCAATTCTATCTGGCGGCGCACGCCAAGGCGCCGGGGTTCTTGAACGGCGGCGAACTACTGAAGGCCGCGCAGGCGCGTCTGATGACGGGCGATGTCCCGGGCGCCACGGCGCTGTTCCACCGTTACCTTGCCGCGCGGCTGGCGGCGCACGATCCCAACGCCCTGTATCATGCGGCCGCTTGGTCGTGGCAAACCGGCGCGCGGCGCGCGGCCATCGCCAGCCTGGACCGTCTGGCTCTTGCAACGACCGGGGCCGATGGGGCTCCCGCGTGGCGTGAAGTCGCTTGTCGCGCCAACGCGCTGGCGGCCATTTGGCTGCTCGATTTGGGAGACCGCGCGGGAGCCGCGGAACACACCCGCAAAGCGCTGGCGGAGGCTGGCCCCGCAACTTCCGCGATGGTTGCGTTGGTGGCTTATCTGGTGCAACCGGAAGCCTATCCGTTGCCCGCGCAATCTCCTCTGAAGGATTATGCGCGGGCCTACGCGCTGCTGTTCGGCAGGCAGTTTCAGCCCGCCGTACAAGCGCTCCAGGATCTCTACGGGCGGCCTACCGGCGAGTTGGATGACGGCTTAGCGGTGCTGCTGGCTTGGGCCTACGAAGAGACCGGCAACTGGCGACACGCCGAACCGCTGCTGCGGCTCACTCCGCTGCCGCAGGCCGCGGGCCTGCCGGTGTTTTCCTCGCTCTACTTTCCCCGTTTGTTTTTCTTGCGCGGCGTGGTGCTGGAGCGGGAAGGCCGTCGCACGGAAGCCGCCCGCTATTACCAGATGTTCCGCGCGCTTTCGGGGCCGGATAAAACGGTTTGGGACCGGTAAACCTACTCTTGCCGCAAAGCCGACGCGGGGTCCACTCGCGCCGCGCGCCGCGCCGGAATGTAGCTGGCCGCCAGCGATACCGTACCGATCAGAGCAGCCACGCCGATATAGGTTGCCGGATCGCCGGCCTTCACCTCGAACAGCATGCTGGCGACCAGGCGCGTGGCGGCAATGGCTGCTATCAATCCCACCGCCAGCCCAATGCCCGTGAGCGCCATGCCTTGCCGCAGAATCAGCCGTAACACGTCGCCGGTGCGCGCGCCCAGCGCGATGCGCAAGCCGATCTCGCTCGCGCGCTGGCCCACCGTATAAGCCACCACGCCGTAAACTCCGGCCATCGCCAGGCACACCGCGATCGCCGCGAAGACTCCCAACAGCAGGGTGCGGAAGCGCGGTGCGGCGGTGTTCTCCGATAGCAGATCTTCCATGCTGGTGAACTTCACGGGAACCTCCGCCGAACGCGCGCGCGCCTTGCTCCGGATCGGTCCCCAAAGCGCACCGCCCGGCACGGACGCGCGCACCACGATATTGAGCGCGGTGACGGTCTCCGGGTGCTGCTCGTAAGGCATGAGGATTTCCGGCGCAGGCTCGACGGCCGGGCCGTATTGCCGGATGTCGCCCACCACTCCCACGATCTGCATGCCCTTCATCGAGTCCAGCCCGCAGAAGATTGTGCGGCCCAGCGGGTCCTGGCCCGGAAACGATTTACGCGCCAGCGCCTCGTTGATCACGGCGGTGAAGGGCGCGTCGTAAGTGTCGCCTTGGTTGAAGTCGCGGCCGCGCTTCAGCGGGATGCCCAGCGCGGCGAATGCGCCCGGCGTCACCACGGACAAAACAGCTTGCGGCATGTTTGTGGTGAATTGGCTCATGTGGTCGATGAAGTAGCCGCCATCGGACCCTACAGTGCCCGGTGTGTTGCGGACGCCGCCCGCGGCCGAGACGCCGGGCAGCGTGGCAAGATCGGCCAGCAGATCCTTATAGAAACGCGTGGCGCGGCGCGCGCTTTCCAAGTCCGAAGCCGGTACGCTCGATTCCATCACCAGCACGTGCTCCGGTCGGAAGCCCAGCGCCACGCTGTGCAGCGCGGCGAAGCTGCGGATCAGCAGGCCCGCGCCCGCCAGCAGCACTACGGACAGCGCCACCTCCACTACCACCAGCGCCGCGCGCATCCGGCCCGCCTTGCCGCCGCCCATCGCGCGAGTGGCGCTCTGCTTCAGCGTTTCATTCAGATCGACGCGCGAGATCTGCAGCGCGGGCGCCAAGCCAAACAGCAAACTGGCGGCCACCGAGATCCCCAGCGTGAACGCCAGCACCCAACCGTCGATACCGCTCTCCGCCAGGCGCGGCACGTTGCCTGGGGCCAGCGCGACCAGCGCATCCGAGCCCCACTTGGCCAGGAGCAATCCGGCCGCACCGGCGATCAGCGCCAGGAGCATGCTTTCCACGGTCAACTGCCGCACGATGCGGCCGCGGCTGGCGCCCACTGCCGCGCGAATGGCGATTTCCCGCGTGCGCGCGGTGGCCCTCGCCAGCAGCAGATTGGCCACGTTGGCGCAGGCGATCAGCAGCACCAACGCGACCGCCCCCAGCAGCAGGTACAGCGTCAACCGGACGTTACCGACCATATCGTCGCGCAGCCGGGTCACCGCCACCGACTTGCCGGCGTTGCTGTTCTTGTACTGCTGCTCCAGACGCGCGCCGATGGCGGTCATCTGCGCCTGTGCCTGTTCCAGGCTGACGTCCGGCCTCAGCCGCCCAACCACCCGATAATTGTGACCGCCGCGCGACTCCGTTTCGGGGAACACCACGTTCGCGGGCAGCCAGATGTCTGTCTTGTTCGGAAAGTGGAACTGCGGCGGCAGCACGCCGGCGATACTGAAACTCTTGTCCAGCATGCGCACTGCTTGCCCAAGCGCGTTGGCATTCGCTCCAAAGTGACTCTGCCAGTACGAATAGCTGACGACTACCGCGCCCCCGCCGCCCGGCTTGAGCTCTTCGGGCGAGAACAGCCGCCCCGCCACCGGTTCCACGCCAAAGACCTGGAAGAATTCCGGCGTCACCGCAGCCACGTGCGTGTACTCGGCCGAGGCGCCGGACATCACGGCCGTGGAATCGTCCTGATAGTAGGCCATGGCGGCGAATGCCGTGCTCTGATTGTGCCAGTCGTGGAAGTCCGGCGCGGAGACCGGTCCATGGCCGCCGCTCTTGCGCCACAGAGACGCTAGCGTCACGATGCGGTCTGGATTGTGGTACGCCAGGGGCTTAAGCAGCACCGCATTGACCACGCTGAACACCGCAGTATTGGCGCCGATGCCCAGCGCCATGACCACCACAGCGAGCAGGGTGAAGCCGGGATTTTTGCGCAGAGATCGTAGGGCGAATTTGAGGTCCATGAAATAAGCAGGCGCATGGCCAACGGCAACCCGTGGCTTTGCAACGGCAGTCGTTCCGGTGGTGTCCGCTTGTGGGACGCCAGTGACCGCTTCGCAGCTTGGGCGTCCAGTCGCGAGGGTGCAACAAGTGGTCCGGATCTGGGTTCAATACTGTTCAGAAGGAGAGAATGCATGAAGTACTTGAATTGGCCACTTTTGATGGCGGCTGTCGCGATGACGCAGTCTGGCACGATGGCGGCCCAAACTGTGAACTGGGTTGAAATGGGATCTCCATCTGCCCGGTGCTGTATGGGCATGGCCTATGATGGTGCGACGCACTCCACCGTGCTCTTTGGCGGCGCCAACAACGACAAGCAGTATCTTGCGGATACCTGGACGTGGCAAGGGGGCTGGCACCCGACGTCTCCCGCCGCCTCGCCATCCGCGCGCGTCACCGGAATCGTATATGACGGGGCGGGGGGCAACATCATGCTTTTCGGAGGCGAGAGCAGCAATGGAACATATTTCAACGACACGTGGACTTGGGACGGAACCACTTGGACCCAGCAATTTCCATCCGTGTCTCCATCCGCGCGCACGACGAGCATGGCCTATGACACTACCACCCAGACCGTCGTCCTTTTTGGCGGCAATAATAGTGCTGGTGTTCTCGGCGATACTTGGACGTGGAACGGGTTAACCAAGACCTGGACGCAACAAAATCCCGCCGCCAGTCCCTCCGCACGGTCGGCTGGGATGACCTTCGACCCGGCGACCCAGACCGTCGTCCTGTTCGGAGGCAGCGGGAGCGGCGGCGTTGTGTTGACCGATACTTGGAATTGGAATGGAACCGCCTGGACCCAAGTGTTCCCGGCGACCGCCCCGTCCCCACGAACGGGTGAAGCCATGACTTACGACGCCAGGTTAGGTGCGGTCGTATTGTTCGGTGGAGCTGCCAATAATATTTGGGAGGACTCCCTGAACGACACGTGGATCTGGAACGGGACCATCTGGACGGAGATCTACCCGGCCACGGTACCTCCTAACCGATACGATTTCGGCATGGATTACGATCCCGTCAACAAGGCCGTGTTCATGTTCGGTGGGTACAGTTCCGGCCCCGCGCGTGGCGACACCTGGCTCCTCGCTCTGGAACCCTAAGACGATTGACATATTCTGACAGTCAGATATTCTGAAAGGGTAGGGGAGCAAAATCAACTACCGCCCAGGAGCGGATCGGTCGGGTGGGTCAAGGGCGTCGAGTGGTCATCCCGCGGGAGATGCTCGAAAACCTTAACCTTCAGGAGGGCGATTTTGTGGCATTCGCCGAACAAAAGAACGGCGTCCTCATCAAGCCTAAACGTTTGGTTGATCCCGATGACATTCTCACACCCGAAGAAAGCGCTCTCGTGAAGAAGGCCGAACGCGAGGTGCGCCAGGGAAAATTCGTCGCGCTCGCCGAACTGCGAAATGATCTGGATCGTTCACATTCACGACGGCGCCGCAAAACAGCTTAAAGCGATACCACCCGACCGGCGCCAACGCTCGCCGTTCTCGTTCCGCAACGAAAGGACCTATCGGTGAGAACCTGCCGGCGAACTCATCGGTTTTTTGAGCGCTTCGTCCTCCGTCTCGCCCATAGGCGGCATGCTTCAGGAGGCCGGCGGGCGGGCCTCCGCGCGTGCCTCACGGTCTTCGAAGAACTGTCTCGCGGGTGGGTCTTGCCCGCGAGAGATTCCACGAGGCCCTATTCGGATCGCCGCGCGCATTTTAACGACGCCGCGGGAAGACAGGGGGCAAGCCGCCTGGAAAAAGGCGTCCCCAGAGGGGACCCCAGGGCAGGATTGCCCGCCCTCCATCACTGCGCCTGCTCGCCTTCGTGATGATCCAGAAAATCCTGGTCGATGGCCTTGCGTCCGGCGAAGCCTTCGTGCGTCCCATGCCAAAACTGGATGGACGCTTCGTCCAGCCTCCAGCATAGGCAGACCTCCTCGCCGCGGAAAAGCGTGGGGAAATCCACCAGCCCCTTGTCGAGATCCTTGATCTGCACGCCGCTCTGCTCAAAGTTCTCCAGGATGGCCCGCAGCCGCAGCCCGGCGGTATCGCGGCGCGCCTTGTCTTCCGCGGCCCGCTCGCGGTCCACGCGAATGCCGCCCATCATGGTGATGCGCGCGGTCAGCGACTGCACGGCCTTTTCCGCCTCGTCGAATTGCAACTTCATGGCCACCGCCTCACGCAACCACTCGCGGACCTGCGGGAGCAGGCGCTCGGCCTCCCACAGCGTGAAGCGTCTGGACATATCAGCCTACCGGTTCCGCGTAGTGCGTGGCCACGTAGTTGTCCAGCATCCCGATGAACTCGGCCACAATATGGTCGCCCTTGAGCGTGGTGATCAGGCGTCCGTCCACGAAAACCGGCGCCTTGGGTTCTTCGAAAGTGCCCGGCAGCGAGATGCCCAGGTTGGCGTGTTTGGATTCGCCCGGCCCGTTGACCACGCAGCCCATCACCGCCACCTTCATGCCCTCCACGCCGGGATGTTTCGCCTTCCACAGCGGCATCTGCTCGCGCAGATAGGTCTGGATCTGGTCGGCCATCTCCTGGAAGAAGGTGCTGGTGGTGCGGCCGCAACCGGGACAGGCCGTCACTTGCGGAGTGAAACTGCGAATGCCCAGCGATTGCAGGATCTGCTGCGAAACGATCACCTCTTCGGTGCGGTCGCCATTGGGCAGCGGCGTCAACGACGCGCGAATGGTGTCGCCGATACCCTCCTGCAAGAGGATCGCCAGCCCCGCCGTAGTGGCCACGATGCCCTTCGAACCCATGCCGGCCTCGGTCAGCCCCAGGTGCAGCGCGTAATCGCAGCGCGCGGCCAGCGCACGGTAGACATCCACCAGATCCTGTACGCCGCTGACCTTGGCGCTGAGGATGATGCGGTCGTGCGCCAGGCCGTACTGCTCGGCGGCGGCCGCGGATTCGAGCGCGCTCACCACGATGGCCTCGAGCGTGACTTCGCGCGCGTCTTTGGGCTCCGCCAGCCGGGAGTTCTCGTCCATCATGCGCGTGAGCAAAGCCTGATCGAGCGACCCCCAGTTCACACCGATGCGCACCGGACGCCCGTATTCGACGGCCGCCTCGATCATGGTGCGGAAATTATCGTCGTGCTTCTTGCCGATATTTACGTTGCCGGGATTAATGCGGTACTTGGAAAGCGCCCGCGCGCACTCGGGATACTTCCGCAGCAGGATGTGGCCGTTGTAATGAAAGTCGCCGATGATGGGCACCCGCACGCCGAACTTGTCGAGGCAGTCCACGATCTTCGGGACGGCCGCGGCCGCCTGCTCGGTGTTCACCGTGACCCGCACCAGTTCGGAGCCCGCCCGCGCCAGCGCCATCACTTGATTTACGGTGCCGGTCACATCGGCGGTGTCGGTGTTGGTCATGGACTGCACGACAATCGGATTATTGCCGCCGACTTTGACGCCTGCCACATCTACCGCTGCCGCTACGCGGCGGGACTTCACTGCCATCGATCCTCCAGGGGAACTCTAATTTTAGCATCTGGCTCTGGCGGCCATCGCGCCGGGTCGTATAAAGTGAAATTGTGACCGCGGTGGAGGCTTACGAATTGACAACCCAGGGAGGCGCGACGGATTTCGCCCGGCTGATTGCGGCGTGCGAGGCTTTCGGACCGTATTGCCTGATCGGCGGGCTGGCCGTCAATTGTTTCGTCGAGCCGGTCTACACGTTGGACGCCGATATCGTGGCGACCGCCTCCAGTTTGGCAAGACTGGCGGCGCACCTCGGGGTGCAAGGGTTTAAGACCGAGGAGCATCCTCACTCGCTGAACGCCATGACGCCGGAAAGCCAACTCCGCGTTCAGTTTACGACTGACGATAGATATCAGGCGTTCCTAGGCCGGTCAGTTGAGGCCGAGGTCCTGGGCGTGCGCGTGAGGATCGCGTGTCTGGAGGACGTCACGCAAGGCAAGCTCTGGGCCTGCACCGATCCACGGTGCCGGCTGAGCAAACGCAAGAAGGACGAATTGGACTTTGATCCGCCTCGCGGAGGCGTATCCCGAATTGAAGTCGCTCTACCCTCCCGATCTGCGGGCGCAGATCGACCGCGGATGATAGACGGCACGGCGGCGGTCAAGCCGCCATACCGACAAGACCCGCGTTAGCGCCAGTGTCCTTCGACCAAAACGTAACCACCGTGGCGGTGAACCCACCTGTGGGCTACCCACCGCTGTCCGGGACGTGGCGGAACTTCCCAGCGGCCTGGCACCCAAACGTAGGCGCCGTTCACATAGTTGTGATAGCCGGCAATCCAAACATGGTGCGGCCCGGGGCGCGCTGGCCTCGTTTCGACAATAGCCGCCGGAGGTCCGATCTTGATGACCACTTCGGCACAGAGCGTTCCCGCGCTCAAAAGTAGCCCGAAGGCAGAACCGATCAATAGTTTCTTCAACATGCACTTACGCTCCATTCGTTGACCATTATACATACCTAACCCGGCAGCGTGATGCAAAGACGCGGGCATCTGGTTAAAAACAGTACACAACCGCTCGCGCCCGTTGGCCGGCAGTATCCCGCTGAAGTGCCGCCCGGGTTTCTAACGCTCGAAGGGACCCGGTTCATTTCCTTATTCGTGCCGCACTATAATGCATAGTGGGTGTGGTGGAATCGGGAGGGTCGCCGGTGCCGAACGCGCTTATCGATGCGGCCGTATTGAGGCCCGCCATTTAGAATCTATGTGCCCGGGTGGCGAAACCGGCAGACGCAAAGGACTTAAAATCCTTTTCCCGGCAACGGGAGTGTGGGTTCGATTCCCACCCCGGGCACCAATAAGTCTTTTGATTGAGGGCTGCGACTTGGTTGCCCCGCAATGACCGGCTGTTTGCTCTAGCGGCCCTCAAAGCTGGGTCCACGGCGATATGGCCCACCATGCGGCTGGCCTGCTAGAATGGAAAGATCACCTTCGAGGAGATTCGATTGGCAGAAGACAAAACCTACAAAGCCGAATATCTGGGCAGCGGCACCTTTGCGATCAGCAAACCCAAGCGTACCAAGGCCAAACGGCGCCAGACCAACCTGAAGAATCCGCAGCGTGGCGCGCGGAAGTAGTCCGCCAGGCACGGAAGCAGTCCGGCAACGGTACCAATCGCCCGGAAAAGAAGCCCATGAGCTTCGCGCTTTTGTGCGAGAATAGGTAAACGCCACGAGCATTCCGCGCCAGTGTAGTCCTAGGAGGCAAATATGAGCTACGATCCTGAAACGCCGTTTGACAGCATCGAAGATTCTCAAGAATACGTTGCCCTCCTCGCGGAAGCCATTGAAGAGGCCCGCAAGGACGTGGATGCCGATATCGCGATAGCCATCGCGGACGGGGCCGAGCGCCGCCGCGAGGCGCTCCAACTGGTCGGCTACAATTTGGCCAAGCTGACCCTGCACATCACCACCAGCCGCCGGATCTTGAACGATCTGCGGACGTTGCGCCGCCTGTTGCTGGCGGAACGCCAAGCCGAAGCCGTTCCGGTAGCCAAGCGCGCGGCCGGCGCCGGCGCCTGAGCAGGCGCCGTCAAGGAGTGGTATGACCCGAAGATCGGCTTTGCAGACCCTGCTGGCGAGCGGGGCGGTGCTCCGCGCCGCCGGGGCTCCGCGCAAGAAGGGTCCGCAGATCGGCGTCACCGATTGGAACCTCGAGCTAACCGGGAAGATCGAAGCCGTCGCGTTGGCAGCGAAACTTGGATTCGATGGTGTGCAGGTGAGTCTGGGCCGCACGCCGGTTTCGGACAAGCTCCCGTTGGACGACGCTTCCATCCAAGCCCGCTACCTAGCCGCCGCGAAACAGCGCGGCATCGCCTTGTCGGGCACCTGCCTGGATATCCTGCACGTGGATCGTTTAAAGGATAATTCGCGGGCCCAAAAGTGGGTTGCGGACAGCATTCCAATTACCGCCAACCTCAAGGCCGAGGTAGTGCTGCTCCCGTTCTTCGGCAAGGCCTCGCTGACAAACCACGCGGAAATGGACTATGTGGCCGGCGTGTTGAAGGAACTTGCGCCCGAGGCCGAAAAGGCCGGGGTCACCCTGGGTTTGGAAGATACCATCTCAGCCGAGGACAATGTGCGCATCATGGAGCGCGCCGGGTCCCCAGCCATCAAGGTTTATTACGACGTCGGAAACTCCACCGGCGGCGGTTTCGACGTGGTGAAGGAGATCCGCTGGCTGGGCGCGCAGCGGATTTGCCAGATGCACCTGAAGGACAACCCTCATTATCTAGGCGAAGGGTCCATCGATTTCCGGGCGGTGATGAAGGCAATTACGGACATCGGATTTGAGGGATTTGCCAATCTGGAGACGGATTGCCCGTCCAAATCCATTGAAAACGATATGACCCGGAACTTGAAGTTCATCCGCGCCCTGCTTGCCTAGCCTCTCTAACCCGCATAAATCAGTTGACTTGAGTCCAATCCAGGTTTACTATTCTAATTTCGCGTTCTTGAGCCCGCACCAAGAAGCGGGAAACGGCGATTTACCGGGGGTCCCCGTAATGACCTTTCAGATCGGCGAGAAGGTGGTCTATCCCAACCAAGGCGTTGGGACCATCGAGAATATCCGGGCTTGGGCCCTCGGAAGCCAGTTCGAGAAATGCTACCTGTTGCGCATGGTATACGGTAGCGTCACCGTAACCGTTCCATTTTCCAAGGTTGCCAACATCGGGCTGCGGCCTCTCACGAAAAACACGGAGATTAGCCGGGTGCTTTCCTACCTGGCCCGCGGGGACTGCCTTTCCAGCAGCGATTGGAAGATCCGCTTTAAGGCGAATTCCGAGAAAATGCTGAGCGGAAGCCTCCTGCGCGCTGCCGAAGTTTTCAAATGCCTCCTGGAACTGCAGAAGGACAAGCTGCTTTCCTTTCGCGAAAAGAAGATGCTGGACCGCTCCCGCCACATGCTGGTTACGGAGATTCTGACCGCGCGCGGCATCGGCGAACCGCAGGCCGTTGCCCTATTACAAAGGTACCTGGACAAAGCTGGTCTTATACTGCCCGCCGTTCTCTAACTTATTGTGACGCAGGCACTTTACGTACCGCCCGAATTAGGCTGGGTACCATAGGACCAACCCGTCTTGTCACGCATCCTCTTTGGCGCTATGCTCGAATTGGGGGATCTGATGAAACCTCTTATGCAGTTTGGCCTGTGCTGTCTGCTGGCGCCGGCCCTTTTTGCCGGGCGCCAGGGCGGCGGCGCCGTGGCTGGCGCTCACGCGGGCGGCGGTCATGCGGGCGGCGTGACGTCGAGCCATAACGCAGTTCATCCGCACGGATCGATTCGGACTGGATACGGTCGTCGCGGGTACGGCTACGGTGGCTTCTATGGGGGCTATTACGACCCGTTCTACGATTCCAGATATTACCCGGCTGCGGACCCGGGTGGACCCAACCTAGCCTATGCCCCACCGGCGCAGGCTGTAACCATCGTGGAAACGGCTCACTCGGTGATCCACGAATATACCCAGCCGGAGGACTATGGGAGTCCGTCGGAGCGCGAGAGCCATCCGGCAGGGCAGCCGAACTATCCGCTCCTTTATTTGATCGCCTTCCGGGACAGCTCCATTCACGCGGCGATGACCTATTGGGTTGCGGACGGCTCCCTGCATTACCTGGATTCGGACCACAAGGAGAAGCAGGCGCCGTTAGCCTCGGTCGACCGCGATTTGAGCGCAAAACTCAATAGCGAACGCCACGTGCCGTTCAATCTCCAGTGATATCTCGACACGTCTATCGCGAAGCGCCGCGGATACACTCCAGCATCGCCGTATCCCTCACCGATTTGGCCGGAAAGCCGCAAGTCTCCAGCAGGAGGCGGATTTCGGGTAGCCGTCTCTCGTAGGCTGGAAACTCGACCATCGTTGCGGGATGGGTGGTTGGCCCCGCATCGTGATAAATCTGCGGGTTGATCGGGAAATCGAGGTGCGCCAGCGCGTCCAACAGCGCTTCCAGACGGGGCGGCTCGACGGAAATGGAAACCGATACCAAGGCCCCCTCGGTTCCCAAAAGCGGAAGGGTAACCTGCACGGCGGTTGACCAGACGCTCATTATTTCCTCCAGCATCCGGCGGGTCGGCCCACACGAAAAAACCCTGGGCCAAAGGCTCCCAGGGTCGAGAATTTCGAACAGACCGACTCACCTTTAGCACTTTTTAGCGTGGTTGCAATTAGACGGGCCTTGCCGAGCGGCCCTAAATCAATCCACGTTTCAATCCCAGAGTACCGCAACCGGGCGGAAGGATGCAACTGCTTTAATGATTGTAAAGTGACGATACCTGCGGCTTGTTCCCGGCGTCTGCTCAGTGTTAAGCTCGCGAGTTGGAGGATCTATGAGGATATTGTCCGTACTGCTTCTGTCCGCGGCCGTGGCGGGGAGTTTGGCCGCGCAACAAGCCGCGCAACAACCCCCGAAGACCAACCTGAAAGTGGGGGACATGGCGCCCGATTTCACCCTGCCTTCCACGGCCGGCAAGCCGGTGACTCTCTCCGATTTCCGGGGTAAGTCGGCCGTGGTCCTGGCCTTCTTCCCGGCTGCGTTCACCGGTGGTTGAACGAAGGAAATGCTTGCGTACCAGGCTGGTATCGCAAATTTTGAAGGTATCGAGACGCAGGTTTTTGGCATCAGCACAGACAACATTCCGTCCCAAAAAGAGTTCGCCGAGAAGCTTAAGCTCACGTTCCCGCTGTTGAGCGACTTCGCCAAGCGGCAAGTGGCCGCGGAATATGGCGTGCTCTTCGTGGACCGCGGATTCGCCAATCGCGCGACATTCGTGATCGATAAGGAAGGCCGCATACAGCACATCGAGGAAGGCGGCGGGGCCATCGACCCCACCGGCGCGGAGACGGCCTGCGCCCGCATCCATCAAAAGAAAGCCGAGTAGCCACAAACCACGGCGAGCGGCGCTCGCCCTAGCTGCTGGGGGCGATCTCGGTGATCTCCAGCTCCAATATCGCACCGCACTTGCCGCACACCAGGCGCCCGTCGGGCAGCGCGTAGACCGCCGTGGAGTCGCACTTGATACATGCGGCCGTGGGATCCGAAGCCTCCGGCAAAGGATCGGGCGGCTCGACCCCGGCCAACCTTCCGCCGGCGAAAGTCGTGACCGGTTCGAATGTCGCGCCGCACTCGCCGCACACATGGTTGAAGCAGCAATTGGGCGTACAACTGTAAAACACCTCCGGCGATTGGCACACCGGACAGGCCAGCGATAGTTTGGCGGTCTTCACTACCTGTAATTTACCGCACCGCGCAATACAACTCCGCCGCGTTGAACGAGTCGTCCTGCGCCGATTGGGAATCGGGGCAAACTGGGCCGATTCACAATATTCACAATCGGCCCGCAGGTTGGCAACGTTGGCAACCTGCCCCACAAGAGATCAGGCAACCGCCTGCAACGGGACGCCTTCCGCTACCGTCAACGTCCGGCAGCCGGACTCCTCGATGCGCCCCAGCCACACAGTCATATCGTCATGCTGCGCGCATCCCCCCGCGAACGCTTCGGCGGTTTCCAGAACGCGGTCCACAATATCGCGCGCCTTGCGATAGCTGCAGGCCTGAATGGTCGCCATCAGGCGCGCGAACCCCCATTCCTCGCCGCGGGAGTTGGCGGTCTCGCACAAGCCGTCCGTGTACGCCACGACCAGATCCCCAGGGGCCAGCGACACCACGTTCTCGTGAAAGGACGATTTGCGCAGCATCCCGATCACGGGGCCGGTGGGCTCCAACGTCACTGGCCGGTAACCGGTAGCCGTCTTGCGCAGCAACACGGGCGGCTCATGCCCGGCATTCACGTAATGCAGGAAACGGCGGTCCGGATCGTAGCGGGCCACGAACATCGTCGCGTAGGAGCTGTCCGGGCAAACTTCGTAGAACAGCCCGTCGATGGCCGCCGTCAAATCGGACAAGCTGCCGTGCTGGTAGTGGCGGAGGGCCCGCGCCAGGCTGTGCAGCGACGAAGTCAGGAGCGCGGCGGCCAGCCCTCTGCCCGCCACATCGCCGATTGCCAGACCCAGGTTGCCCTCCGGCAATTCAAAGTAATCGAGATAGTCGCCGCTCAAGCCGCGCGCGGGACGCCAATCGCTGTAGTAGTCCAGGCCGTCGATACGCGGCCGCGCGGTGGGGAATGCGCGGTTCTGTACTTCCCGCGCCAATTCCAGCTCCCAATCGCGCCAGTCCGCGCCGGGATTCAGGATCGCATCGCCGGCCGTTGTAGGGTATGGATGTTGTTGAAAAGTGCCGATCATCACTAAGATTAAATCTCCTTTATATATCGAATGACGCCCGGCCGAACCAAAACGGGCACGCCCTTGGCAAAGCTTTACAGAGCCTTAAAGAACTCGCGCGTGATTGTGGGGCAGGTTGCCAACGTTGCCAACCTGCCCCACTATCACGCGCCACGCCAATTAATTCTGCCAGCCAAACCAACGACTTGCCGGAAATGCCGGGCAGTTCCCTCCCGCGCCCGCCCTATGCTTCGGTCAGGAGAATCTAAACGCTCATACTTATCGGCCACAACAGCGCTTTTGTGCGGGAAGGCCGGTGCTTGCTGTTCGCCGAGTACTCGCAATCGTTACGCGATTGCACCGCCTGCCGCACCATCGCCTGGTGCCGCTACTATGACCGCGCCGGCGTGCGCGAGGCTGAGCGGTTGGCCATCGCACGCTGGGAAGACGACGGCGGCATTTCCACTTGAAACGTGCCCCTCCCTTGCGTCACTATCATGATGCGGGGGGACTATGCCGTTCAACGATAGCCGGATCGAGCACTTCGTCGTCCTCATGCTGGAGAACCGGTCTTTCGATCACATGCTCGGGTTTTCGGGCGTTCCGGGCATCGACGGACTTACCGGAGCGGAAACCAATCCCGATACCACCGGCGCGCCGGTCAACGTTTCGAACGATGCGCAATACATCGGCGACTATGAGCCGGATCCGGGCCACGAGTTGTTCGACGTCAATGTCCAGATTTTCTCCAACCAGCAGGCCGCTCCGGGCGCCGCGCCGCCCATGCAGGGGTTCATCCAAAGCTATTTCCAGGTCTGCAACGATCCCAATCGCGCCAAGACGGTGATGAAATGCTTTTCCCCGCAAACGCTGCCCAACCTCACCTTTTTGGCGCAGCATTTTGCGGTCTGCGATCGCTGGTTTTCGTCCGTGCCGGGGCCGACCTTGCCGAACCGCTCCTTCGCGCATGCGGCCACCTCGCTGGGATCGGCCGTGGGGCCTCCTTTCCTCGGCAATCTGCACACCATTTATCCGGTATTGAATCAGCAGCAGGTCACCGCCAAGATCTATTACCAGGACTTCACCATGGCGCTCACTTTCAAGGAATTGCTGAGCGACCAGGCGGAATATTTCGGCCTGTTCAACGATTTCCTGACCGCCTGCCAGAACGGAACCCTGCCGAATTACTGCTTCATCGAGCCGCGCTACAACGCCGACGACACCGGCGGCGCGCACGAACCGTCCGACCAGCATCCCGACCATGACGTGCGCGACGGAGAAGCGCTCATTCAGGCGGTCTATGCGGCTCTCACCGGCAATCCGGCTGTCTGGCAGAAAACCATGTTGCTGGTGGTCTACGACGAACACGGCGGCCTCTTCGATCACGTCGTCCCGCCCGCCTGCCTGAACCCGGACGGCCAGAATTCCGCCGATCCGCCGTTCGATTTCACGCGTCTCGGAGTGCGCGTTCCCGCCGTGATTGCTTCGCCGTATATAAAGGCCGGCACGGTGATCGGAAGCGCCGATAATACGTTCTACGACCACAGTTCCATCATCGCCACCGCGCGCAAATTATTCCTGCCGGATTGGCAAAATACATTCCTCACCAATCGGGACAAGAATGCGGCGACGTTCGACCAGGTCCTGAACTTGCAGACGCCGGATAACGTTCCCATGGCGGCGCATGCCGTCGCCCTGCAGGCGCACGCTACCATGATGACGGCGCGCGCCGCCGCTCCGGCTTCCAGCAAGGACAAAAAGCTTTCCAGCTTGCAAATGGATATGGTGACGCAGGCTTTTCAAGCGGAGCAACAATACCTTCCGCCCCAGCGGCGCACGGGAAAATCGCCCGCGGACATTCAAACGGAAAAGCAGGCTTCCGCCTATTTGCAAGATCTGGCGCGCCGGCTCCGGGGCATCGAATGAAATGCGCCGTTTTGCTTGCGCTGGCAGCCTCGCTGGCATGCGCGGAACCCGACGACCAGCTTGCCAAGGAAGTTCACAACATCGACGAATACTGCACACCCGCGCTGCAAGCCAAGCTGCTCGACCGCACCCAGGATGGCCAGTGCGGCCAGGCCGTCTTCAACGGTTCGCCGCTGCACTTCAACGCTCAGATGTTCGCGCCGGGCAACGGGCTGGGACTGGGGTTGGGATACACGCGCCTGTTTACATTCGGACAGAGCTGGCAGAACAACTGGGATCTAGGCGGAATGGGCTCCATAGAAGGCGCTTGGGAAGGTCATCTCATCGCGCAATTCAACAAACAGCGGGCGGCGCCTTCCATGACCGATACGACTCCGCCCCAGCACAGGATCGTGGAGAAGCTTCAGATCCAGCCCTATGTGAGGGCCCAGCAATTGACCACGCTGGATTATTACGGCGAAGGCCCGCAATCCAGCCGTCAGGCGCTCGCGCTCTACACCGAGCGGGATATCCGCGTGGGCGTCGGCGTGTCCATCCCCGTGGCCTGGTGGCTGAATGTCGGCGCAGCAGCGGAAGGTCTCTGGCCCGCGATCGGTCCAGCCTCCACCAGCACTATCCCCTCGGTGGCCGACGATTACAGCGGAGTATCTTCTCTGGCGCCCGGCATCGCTTCGCAGCCCACCTTCACCCATTACCAGTTTTATGTGCGACCTCACCTGCCTAATGACTATCCGTACGGTTTGATCTACAAGATCGGCTACGAATATTATCAGGACCACGGCAGCGGCCAGTATTCGTTCGGACGCTTCCGCGCGGACCTGCTGCACAACCTGTACCTGGAGCACTCCGGGAAGGACGTGCGCCGCGATAGCATCCTCTCGTTTTATGGCCGCTTGACGCTGGCGCAAACCGCCGTCGGCAACAGCGTGCCGTTCTATTTGCAGGATACCCTCGGCGGCACGGACATCAACGGCGACCCGGCCTTGCGCGCCTTTCCCGATTACCGCTTCCGCGACCCGGATAACATGGTGATCGAAGTGGAATTCAATCGCCGGATCTGGAAGCCGCTCGGCATCATGGTTTTCTACGATACCGGACAGGTAGCCGCTCAAGCCTCGGACCTCAGCCTGGCGAGAATGCGCCAGGGCTTCGGCGGCGGCTTGACTCTCTGGTCGGCCACCAAGGTGGTCTTCCGCGCCTATGTCGGGTTCGGTGGCGGCGAGGGCACGCATACCTTCGTGGGCATTCTGCCGCTGCCCGGACCCGTCGCGGCGCCGTATCGCACGTACTAAACTAATCAATTGGGTTGTGGGGCAGGTTGCCAACAGTTGCCAACCTGCGCCACAGGCATGAGATACGATTAACGCATGCGCGTACTCTGGCAAGACCTCCGCTTCGCCGCCCGGCTGCTGCGCAAGAATCCCGGCTTCACGGCGTTGGCCGTGCTCTCGTTGGCGCTGGGCATCGGCGTCAACACGGGGATCTTTAGCCTGGTTCGGGCAGTGCTCCTGCCTTCGCTGCCGGTTCAGGACGCCGGCAGGCTGGTTTCCATCTACCACCGCTATACCCGCGGCCAGGAGTATCTCAGCAGCACGTCCTATCCGGATTACGAATATTACCGCGATCACAATCCAGTCTTGTCGGGATTGATGGCCTACGGCCGCGTCCCCATGAGCGTACGCATCGGCGAGCAGGCCGAACAGATCTCCGGTGAGCTGGTTACCGCGAATTACTTCTCCGTGTTGGGGCTGCAGGCGGCGCTGGGGCGCACCTTCCTCGCCGGGGACCGTCCCGTGGCAGTGATCGGCGACCGGTTATGGCGCAGCCGCTTCGGCGGCGACCGCAACGTGGTGGGCAGAACCATCGGCATCGGCCGGCACGCTTTTACCATCGTAGGTGTCGCGCCACCTGCGTTTCGTGGCGTCGTGCTGGATTGGGGCGATCCGCCGGAGCTGTGGGTGCCCATGGCGGCGTTCCGCGAAGCTGTGCCGGTCATGCCCGAGAATCTGCTGCAACTCCGCGGCGCAGATTGGCTGTTGGTCACGGGGAAATTGAAGCCGGGTGTATCGGTGGCCCAGGCGCAAGCCGCCATCCGGGGAATGGCCGGGCAACTCGCGCAAGCTTATCCGGCGATCCATGACGATTGGACCGCCGATCTGCTGCCCTTGAGCCGCGCGCGATTCTGGCCGTCGTACCGGAATTCGATCGTGATTTTCCTGGAGCTGCTGGTAGCCGTGGTCGGGGTAGTCCTGTTGATCGCCTGCTTTAACGTGGCGAATCTGCTGCTGACGCGCGGGATGAAGCGGCAGCGCGAAATTGCCGTGCGGTTGGCGTTGGGCGCGGGCCGCGGGCGGCTGGTGCGCCAGTTGACCACCGAGAGCCTGCTGCTTTCCTTACTCGGCGGCGCGGCGGGAATCCTGGTGGCTTCCTGGACCTCGGCGCTGGTGCGCTCCTATCCGCGGCCCTTCAAGATACCGCTGGCGCTGGAGACCCACATGGATGTGCCCGCCTTGGGCTTCGCTCTGTTGCTCTCGTTGGCGACGGGCCTGCTGTTCGGGCTGCTCCCGGCGCGCCGCGCCTCGCGCCCGGACTTGGCGCTGAGCTTGAAATCGCAGGCGCCCGGGCCTGGCTTGCGCGGCTTCGCCTTGCGCAACGCGCTGGTCGTCGCGCAGGTGGCCCTCTCGCTGGTGCTGCTGATCGGCGCGGGACTCTTCGTGCGCACGCTACGGAAAGCGCAAGCCTCCGATCCGGCGTTCCGGACGGGCAATGCAGTGCTCGTCAAGTTGGATCTGGCAGTGGCGGGATATTCCGATGCGCGCGGCAAGCAGTTTTACACGCAGGCCCTGGAACGCTTCCGTTCGCTGCCCGGAGTGGAATCGCCGGTGCTGGTGTGGATGCCGCCGCTCAGCGGTATGCGCGGCGGCACTGACGTGTTGCCGCCCGGCGCATCCCGGCCGCTGCAGGTGAACTGGAATAGCGTGTCGCCAGGCTACTTCCGGGCGCTTGGCTTGCCGCTCGGCCGCGGGCGCGATTTCAACGAGCGCGATACCGAAAGCGCTCCGCCGGTGGCCATCGTCAACGAAGTCATGGCGCGGCGTTTCTGGCCCGGCGAAGATCCGATCGGCAAACTGCTGCATCCCGCGAACGCCGGCTCGCCGCCCCGGGAAGTGGTCGGCGTGGTGACGGACGGACGCATGCAGAGCTTCCGCGAAGACGTGCGTCCCTGCTTCTATCGCCCCCTCGCCCAGACCTATATGGCCGAGATGACGCTGATCGCGCGAACGCCGGGCGGTCCCGAGCTGGCTTTGGCTGAGATCCGGCGTGAGCTGCGGGCAATGGACAAGGACCTGCCGGTGACCGAAGCCGAAACCATGCATGCGCACCTGGACCGCGAGCTTTCCCAGGAACGCTTGACCGCATCGCTGCTTTCGGGATTGGGCCTGCTGGCGCTGGCGCTGGCGGTTATCGGCATCTACGGCGTCATGAGCTTTTCGGTGGCACAGCGCACCCGCGAAATCGGGATACGCATGGCGCTCGGCGCGCAGGCGCCCGCAGTGCTGGCGATGATCCTGCGGCATGCGGCGATACTGCTCGGCGCCGGCCTGGCCATCGGATGGGCGGCTGCGGCCGTGGTTACGCGGTACGCCACCAGCCTGCTCTACGGCGTTAGCCCGACCGATCCCTGGACGTTCGTGGCCGTGGCTTCCCTGCTGGCAGCGGCAGCCATGATCGCCTGTTACCTGCCCGCGCGGCGGGCCTCGCGCGTGGACCCGACGGTGGCGTTGCGCTACGAATGACCCACCACTCCCGCCCGGTGTATATGCCTGAGGGTGGTGAAGGGGTAGTTTTTCAACGCCGCTGTGGAAAAGGCTGTGGAAACGAACGCTGAATTCAAGACAACTTCAACGTTAGTAAAGACTTCGTAACAAACTGCACCCGGATACAGCACTATGCCTGAAAATCCCGCAAGTCGCGCATACACAGCAAGTTAGACCTTGTGAACTACAGTACAACGGGTTGGTAACGCCAAATATGCAGCCGTTTTCGCCTCTATACGGCAATCGGAGGCGGAGGCTGTGAGTAACCGGGTGCGTCAGACCGCCTCGATCTACCGTTTGCCGTCAGTCCTGCACGGCGCTCACCCCAATGCCAGCGAGCCCAGCGCGCCGCGTGTGGCGCCGCGCGAGAGAGGCCTGTCTACAGCCGGATCCCAAGGCCGCTCGCTCAGCACCATGTGGCTGGCGAACGTCGCGCCGCGATCGTACGACACGGCCATCGCCAGGTCCACCAGCAAATCTCCGCCGGGAGTCTTGGGACCATATTCGTAGAATGCGCAGCAGATCTCGCCGCCCGCGGTAACGATCGGATGCGGCTGGAATTCGTGCTGGCCGGAACCTGCGCCGCGCAGCAAAGGCTCCCCGGCTATGGGGCCCTGCCAGGTGCGGCCACCGTCCAGGGAACGGCGATGGTAAATCCGGGCGCGACCTTCGCGGTCGTCGGCCCAGACGCAAACGGCGACGTTATCCGGCGCGATGCAAGTGGCCGGGGCCGTTTCCGGAAGGCCCTCCTGCAAGCCGACAATGCCTTCCGCGACGGTCACCGGGGCGCCGAATGTTTGCCCGCCGTCCGCGGAATCGACCGCCAGAATACTGCAGCCGGATGGACCGGTCATCCACACCACGTGTACGGCGCCGTCCGCATCCACCAGCACATCCGGATTGAAACACAGCCCGGAGAGCAGCGGACCGGGCCTGGAATACCCTCTGCCGTTCCACGACAGTCCATCGTTGGAACGCGCGAAACACAGCGCATTATCCATATCGGCGGCGAGATAAACACTGCCCCGGAACGCGCTGTTGGGGTTGAGATCCGTGGCGATCGAGTAGCAGCACTCGGCGGCGCCCTGCAGTACTACCGCCGGCAGTGTCCAGTGGATGCCGCCATCCTCGGAGCGGTAGACCACCAGGGAAGCGCGGCAGCGGTCCGGGTCCAGGGCTAGCGCCGCCAGGTTCAGGGTGCCATGCGCGTCCATCGCCAGGACCGGTCCCACCACACCCGCCCATTCCGCTTCCACCGGCAACGGCCAGCCTTCCCGCCAGCAGATGCCCCCATCGAAGCTGATGCGCGCGGAAATAACCGGCACGCCGTCCGGTAAAATGATTTCCTCGACCCCCACAATGTGCCGGGAATCGAGCGGGTTCACCAACAGCGAGGATGCGTTCCGCGCGCTGGCAGGGCCTTCGCGCTTGGCGCCGCGTTTGTGGGACGGCTTCGCAGTGTCGGTCATAAGTGCCCGGTCAGTCTTGACTATATTGTGACGCAAAATGGGCATATCGTTTCCTTTTATTATCCACTATTGTGCGCGCACTCCGGCCGGCTCGCGCCATTGGTGTGTACCTTACTGTAAATTCAGGAGATGCTTGAAACTCGGCGGCGCGACTGTTAACCTTTTGGGATTCGTCTGACAACCCTCAGCCATAACCTTATGCCCACCTGGCAGCGTCATCCGGTGGGGCGGTCCCCCTGGACCGCGCGGGACGCCCTCGTCCCGCTTGCCGCACCCGGGGGCGCATGGAAGATGCTATGATGACCCCTGACCGCCATGCCGCAAACGCGTCCCCTGGCCCTGATTACCGGCGCTTCGAGCGGTATCGGCGCCACTTTCGCCCGTCAACTGGCCGCGCGCGGCTACGACCTGCTGCTGGTTGCGCGGCGCCCAGACCGGCTGGAGCAGGAGTCCCGCGCCATCCAGGCCGGCCATCCCGCTCAGGTAGAAATTCTGCCGGCGGATCTCACGCGGGATGCGGATTTGAAGAGGGTTGAAGAGCGCATCGCCGCCGCGCCGAATCTTGAATTCCTGGTTAACAACGCAGGATTCGGCATCACCGGGCGCTTCTTCTCGATTCCCTTGGACGGCCAGGACCAGATGCACCGGCTGCACATTCTGGCGCCCATGCGGCTGATGCATGCCGCGCTCCAGGGCATGGTCGCCCGCGGGCGGGGCAGCATCGTCAATGTTTCTTCGGTTTCGGGCTTCGGACAGAATCCCGGCAGCGTCAGCTATTCCGCGACCAAAACCTGGATGAGCAGTTTCACCGAGGGGATTTATATGGAGCTGAAGAGCATCGACTCGCCGGTGCGGGTGCAGGCGTTGTGCCCCGGCTTCACGCTCTCCGAGTTCCACGACGCCATGCATTTCGACCGCAAAGCGATTCCCGCCTGGATGTGGATGTCCGCGGACGAGGTGGTAGATGCCTCCCTGCGGGCCCTCGATCGCGACCAGTTGTTCGTGATTCCCGGATGGCGCTATCGCTTGCTGGTCTTCCTCATGCGCGTCTTTCCGCGGCCGCTGTTTCACAGTCTGGCTATCAAGTATGCGCGGGAAACGGGGCGGACGCGGTAACATGCGGAGCAGCCAATCATGAAGACTATGGCTGGAATTGAAGTCCGTAACACAGGGCGCGACGCGCACCCGATGCTCGGCGAGAACTGCGTCAGCGGTGGGCCGCGGAGAACGCCGCTTCGGCCGTCACGGGCGTGGCAACTGCATCGCCGATTCGCATTTCCGCCCAGTTGTAACCAAACTCCTTGCCGCAATCCAAACACACAACATAGGTAGAGTGGCGCTGCCCGGGAACCGGCGCGAAGCCAGCTTTCCGCGAGGGCGTGATGGGGAACGTCGTCCTGCGGTGAGAGCATCCCATCAAGATATTAAGCAAATTATTCAACATAGCCGCGAACCCCTCCAATTGTTAGATACGAAAACCTGGCTCCTGGTTGCAACTACGAAGTGATATGAAAATCGGGTGCGAAGACCCGGCCACAATCGTAAGTTCACACAGGCCTTAGTGAGAGGTGCCGCGCGAACGTTTCACGCGGAGAGTTTGGCGGCGACGGATTCCGCGATCTGCTTGCCGTGGAACCGTCCGTTCTCGATGAAGATCTCGTTGGTGTGCATGCCCGCCACAATCACGCCCGCCAGGTAAACTCCGGGCCGCTCGCTTTCTAGCGTTTGCGAGTCGCTGCGCGGTTTCTGTGTTTCCGGATCGAGCGTAATCCCTATGCAATTCAAGAAGTTAAGATCCGGGCTGTAGCCCGTCAACGCAAACAGGAAATCGTTCTTCAAGACGATCTCGCCTTTAGGGGTAGCCACCACGATGGAGTCGGGCCGGATTTCCGTAACCTGTGAATTAAAGTACGCCTGGATCTCTCCCACCTTGATACGGTTTTCGATATTTGGTTTGATCCAGTACTTTACTTTGTCGGAGATAGCAGTACCACGGTGAATAAGTGTAACTCGAGCACCGGTCCAAAACAGTTCCAATGCAGCGATTGCAGCGGAGTTCTTGGCGCCAATCACCGCTACGTCGTGGTTATAGTACGGATGGGGCTCTTTGTAATAGTGACGAACCTTACTCAGGTCCTCGCCGGGGACATGCAATAAGTTAGGCACATCATAATATCCAGTTGCCAAAACCACTTTACGCGCGGCATAGATATGATGGCATCCCAAGCGGTCGGTGGTAAACACCTGAAACGCGCCGTCCTGGCCGGCGAGGTTCGCGACGCGCTCGTAATCGTGGATATTGAGCTTGAAGTGGTCCGCCACGCGGCGATAGTATTTCAACGCCTCATGCCGGTTGGGCTTCTCGTTGAGGCTGGTCATGGGGATGTTGCCGATTTCGAGCAACTCCGGCGTGGTGAAGAAAACCATATTGGTCGGGTAGCGATAGATGGAATTCACCACGCAACCTTTTTCGATCAGGACGGTGTTGATGCCGCGTTGCTGCAGCTCAATCCCGCACGCCAAACCGGTGGGACCAGCGCCAACAACTACCACGTCGAATGACAGGCCAGGAGGCCTGTCCCACCCAGTCCCAGTCACAGCTTGCTCTCGATTTCGGCGTAGATCCGATCGAGCGCGGCGGGCAGCGCCGCCGGATCCTTGCCGCCGCCCTCCGCCATATCCGGACGGCCGCCGCCTTTGCCGCCCACGGCTTGCGCCAGCGCGGCCGCCAGCTTGCCTGCATGCACCTTGGATGTGAGATCTTTGGTCACGGCCGAAACGATAGACACGGTGGAGTCTTCGACCGATGCCAACACCACCACGGCGCTCTTCCACTGGTTGCGCAGCGCGTCCACCAGCTCACGCATCTGCTGGCGATCCAGCCCGTCCGCCTGGGCTGCGAGCACATGCGAGCCATTCACGGTATGCGCCTGGCTCGCCAGGCCGCCCGCCGCGGAATGCGCCAGCTTGCTGCGGAGATCGCGCTTCTCATGTTCCAGGGCTTTCTCCCGTGACAGCATCTTTTCCACGTGCTCGACCAGCTCGGGCTCGGAAGCCTTCAACAATTCGGAGAGCCGGTGCAACGTTCCCGTGAGTTCCTGATACTGGCGCACGGCGCCCTCGCCCGTCACCGCTTCGATGCGGCGGACGCCCGCCGAGATACTGCCCTCATTGACGATCTTGAAAACGCCGATATCGCCGGTGCGCCGCACGTGCGTGCCTCCGCAAAGCTCCTTGCTGAAATCGGGCACCGAAACCACGCGCACCTGGTCGCCGTATTTTTCGCCGAACAAAGCCATGGCGCCGGTGGCCACGGCCTGCTCAAGCGGCAGCACTTGAGTTTCGACCCCGCTGTTGCGCAGGATCTGTTCGTTCACCAGCCGCTCCACTTCTTCGATTTCGGCCTTGTCCATGGCGGCATAGTGGGTGAAATCGAAACGCAGCCGCGGCGGCTCGACCACGCTGCCCGCTTGCTTCACATGCGTGCCCAGCACCTGGCGCAGCGCGGCATGCAGCAGATGCGTGGCGGTATGGTTGCGCATGGTGGAGAGGCGCAGCGGCCGGGCGACCTCCGCGCGCAACTCGTCGCCGACGCGGATGGGCGCAGTCGTGAAGATGCGATGCACGGTCAGGCCCGGCACCGCGGGATAAGCCGTCTGCACGTCGGCGACCTTATCGCCGTTCAGGGCGAACAGGCTGCCGCGGTCGCCCACCTGGCCGCCGGTTTCGCCATAGAAGGGCGTGCGGTCGAGCACCAGTTCGGCCTCCACGCCAGGGCCGATTTCATCGCGCAGCTCGCGCTCGACCAGCAGCCCCTGCACACGCGAAGTCGCGGCCAGTTCGTCGTAGCCCAGGAACTTGGTGCGGCCCTGCGCGACCAACTCCTGATAGGCAGGGGCCACATACATGCGCAGATCTCCGAAGTTTACGGCATATCTGGCTTCGCGGGCGCGCTCGCGCTGGCCCTCCATTTCGCGGTCGAAACCCTCGCGGTCGATAGCCAGGCCGCGGTCGCGCGCCATGTCTTCCTGCTCGTCGAGCGCCAAGCCGAAAGTGTCGTACAGCTTGAAGGAAAGTGCGCCGGGAATCACATGACCCGCCAGCGATTTCACTTCCTCGTTGAACATGCGCTCGGCCACCAGGAAGGTGGTCGCGTAGCGGTGCTCTTCGTCCTTCACGATGCGCGCGATGCGCTGCACGCTCTCCATCAGCTCCGGATAGGCGGGCTTCATCAGCTCCGCCACTGCGCCGGTCAGCTTGTAGAGGAACGGCTCTTCGACGCCGATCATGCGGACATTCCGCATGGCCCGGCGCATGATCTTGCGCAGCACGTAGCCGCGGCCGTCGTTGGCGGGCAGCACGCCGTCTTGAATCAGAAAGGCAGTGGAGCGGCTATGGTCGGCCGCGATGCGCAGCGCCGTATCGACGCGCGAATCCGCGCCGTAGGACACGCCGAACATATCGGCTGCGCGCGCGATGATGGGAAAAATCAGGTCCGTATCGTAAACCGACAGCTTGCCTTGCAGCACGGCCGTGGTCCGGTCCAATCCCATGCCGGTGTCGATGGATGGCCGCGGCAACGGCGTCAGAATGCCGTTGGAATCGCGGTTGAACTGCATGAAGACCAGGTTCCAGATTTCGACGTAACGGTCGTCGGTAGTGTTGGGAAAAACCTCGTGTTCGTGGCCCGGCGCGGACGCGCCGGGACCCATGTCGTAGAAAATCTCGGAACAGGGGCCGCAGGGACCGGTGTCGCCCATCTGCCAGAAATTGTCCTTTTCGTCGAGGCGGAAGATGCGTTCTTTGGGCACGCCCGCGACTGTCTGCCAGAGGCGCTCGGCCTCGTCGTCCTCGCGGAAAACGGTGACGTAGAGGCGATCCTTGGGCAGGCCGAAGTCGTTGGTGACCAGGTCCCAGGCGAACTCGATGGCTTCGGCCTTGAAGTAATCGCCGAACGAGAAATTGCCCAGCATTTCGAAGAAGGTGAGGTGGCGGCGGGTGTGGCCGACATTTTCCAGATCGTTGTGCTTGCCGCCCGCGCGCACGCATTTCTGGCAGGTGGTGGCGCGGGAGTAGTCGCGCTTTTCGAGGCCCAGGAAGACGTCCTTGAACTGATTCATGCCGGCATTGGCGAACAGCAGCGTGGGATCGTTCGCCGGGACCAGCGAGGAACTGCGCACCACGCGGTGGCCGCGCGCGGCGAAGAAGTCGAGGAAGCGCTGGCGGATGTCGTGACCTGTCACTTTTCTTATTGTAGCGAAGGCGGATTGGTGGATTGCATGCCGTTCTCTTTGAACTGGTGCGGACGGCTCGGTTTCGCCTCCGGCTTCGCGCGATTCTTGGGGCCCCGGTACTCAGCGTTGGAACTGGGGATGCGCCCGCAATCCGGACCCCACGCCAAGGGGTAGCTGCAAGCCTGCCCGAGCTTCGGGTCGCAGACGGCCTACCGAAGAACATTACTCTGCGAAAGCCCCTGGTGCTGCGTAGCGTTCGAGCCTGCGACACCAATCTGGTCTCCTGCCTTTGAAAACCGCCGCTCTGTCGAGCGCCCTGAGCGCCTTTTCAATGTCTTCCGCCAAACAATCGGCGTAAACAATTTCGCATTTCCCGCGCGAGTCAAAGGCTACCAGTTGAAACTCGCAGTCGTGGGGCCATTCCGGGGCTCTCAGTTCCACTCCATGATTAGTTTCGATGATCGGTATGTTCTTTTCGTCTGTATCGATTTCAATTGCCAAGTCAAGCATAGCGCCCTCACGAAGTATTAGTCTCTTTACACCGTGGTCAGCCACGAAACGTGAACGGTCACCCTCTCGGTCTTCCTGAACCGCAGCCCGCCAGACAGTGGGTTCCGGTAGATTTCGTGAAATGGCGACTCATGAAAGTTCTTCACTACGAACAGAAAGAAACGTTCCCGCAGCGCTGTAGCGACCGCATGTTCCTTGGGGGTAAACAATAGACTTCCAGTTCGTTCCCTCAGACCCTTGACCTCCACGGCCAGGAAATCCTCATGTGCTTCGGTCCGTAGTCGAAAGTCATATCCGCACCCGAGGCGCGTTGTGTCTTCAAGAACACAATCTCGGAATTCGGGAAGGCTAGGCTGAACTGACGCAAAGTATTGCTCTGCGGCCAGACCGGTAATCAACCTTTTCGCAAAGTTGGACTCGCCCGCCCCCCGTTCTTCCTCTGTCTGGATTTCACTCCAAGAGTTCTCATCGTATCCGACAAAGGATTTTACCAAATCAGTAAATGATTCGAAGTCTAGCGCCCTGTATTTTTCAAACACTGCGCGGCAGTAATCGCGGATCGGATGCTTGTGCCAGCCTTTTCGGCGATTCGGAAACAGAGGGTCGAACTCATCCCGGTAGTTCTTTATGGATCCGGGTTGTGATCCCATCGCATACCCGAGGACATTGAACGCCTCCGTGAAGCTTTCGAAGCCAAGTTTCTTCAAACCAAGCGAATCGTATTTCGAGAGATACAAGCCAGCTAGTATACGCTTTTCCCTCGTTGCGATTCCTTGCGGGTTCAGGACCATGTCCATTTACAGAACAACGACCTGCGCGGCGGGGACACCAACGCTCCTTGATCGTCAGCGCTAATCGAATTCTGAACTCCCGATTATACACTCCTTTGGGCGGAGCGGCCCTCGGTGGCGTGGGCGGGAAGATCGGGGCCCAGAACATGACGCCTGAGGAACGCACGGCCCGCGCCAAGAAGGCATCGGCGGCCGCAGCCCTCAAGCGCACGGCCCAACGCCTGGCAAGGGAATGCGCCGCCAAGCCCGCCAAACACAGGTGAAGCGGTTGTGCCAGGGAAACTGCGGTTGGCCGCTCCTTGCAGCCTACCCATTTCGCGAGGTGCTCCGCATAGGACCGCTGCGAGGAGTGTGGTGGCGGCGGGTGTGGCCGGCATTTTCCAGGTCGTTATCCGGATCGTCACGCTGTACGTTCCCCGCCCTGGCGAGTGGGATAATGGGTTACGCGTTAGGAGGACAAGATGAGATGCCGAATTTGCGGGGGCTACTGGAATCGCGGGTCACGGATCTGCCTTCTAGGATCGGCGATACCTCGATCGTGATCTTCAAGTCGCTTCCGGTACTTCAGTGCGACCAGCGCGGTGAAGCGGACTTGGAGCAGGCAACAATGTCGCGGGTCGATGAACTGCTTGCTTCGGTGAATGGATCGGCGGAACTGGAAGTCATCCGATATGCGGCTTAGCCTGGCATCTCGGCGCGTCAGCGCGATCCATGGCACGAGCGCCTGAAGGTCACTAGTGGGGCGGGCTCGCAGCCTGCGGTGGCCTCCCAGGCCGCCCGGCCGCGCAAACCTCGAAAGCGTTTTTGATTATGCTGATTTACTTGGAGACAGCTTATGACATTCACGGTCGTTTACTACGAAACCAACCGCATCGAACGCACCATTGAGGCGGCTACCGTTGACGAGGCTATCGCGGCCTCGGACGCATTGCGTGCCGCCGAAGGCGGCTATTGGGAGGGTTGCGACGAAGAGTCATTCGGCACGGACGGCGTAGTCGAAGTACTGGACGCGACCGGCAAACTCGCCTACGATTCCGGTCTGGCTTCCATTCAGGCACTGTTCGATGCCGTGATAAATCGCCGGGTCCGCCTCGCGCAGTTCCACAGCCAGAAAACGCCTCCCGCATGAAACGGCAAGAGACACTCAAGGTAGTCGAGGACGGTTCACACATGCGCCCAGAAGAGCGTTAGCCCCGCTGCTGGGCATCCGCCAAGTGGCGTAGCTTGTACACTGCGCTGAGAACCGCGGCGGGCACAACGTTGCGCGTTCCGAAGTCTTTCGTCCAGGTTTCGGCTTTCACGGCAGCGTCGTTGTTGAGGCGCTTGATCGAGTTCAGGGCGGAGTTCGAAACTTTGCACTCGATGGGCATGATGCGGTGGTCCCAGAGGCGTACCACGATATCCGCCTTGCGCGGCCCCTCGCTGCGTGGACGGGCTGCGCTGGGAGCGGTTCGACGCGGGTATATCGGTATCGATTCTCGGCAGGCAGGGGCATGCGGTAATCTTTGGTCACCAAGTTGTGTGGCCTTCTTGCAGTCCTTTCCGGTAGTGCGCTATTTGTGTGTGCTTGAATCCTGGTGGCGGCCTCGGGAGGGCAGGCCGCCAGGGGATCACGACGGGAACCCTCCGAACTGGTCCTTTTGCCGCCGGATGAAATCCCCCAGAAGTGGAACCGCAAACGAGTATTTTCCGTGGCGGTTTTTGTAAATCAGCCCGACATCGGAGAGCGTGGCGAGCATCTGGTTAATGTGGCTACTGCTGAATGATTTCAGCAAGGCTTGGTTCATGTCGCTCTCAACTACCTCCTGAACCGAGAATTCAGAATCGCAACTCGGGACGTAGGCAATGATGCCCAGTAATGCCCGTTGGCGGTCGGTCGCTCTAGCCCATCGGCCCGCGAAGAAATCCGAATCCAACTTCCGTGTTATTTCTGCAATCGGTATACTATGCGGCGGGAGTCCGGCGTCAGCCGCCTGCACCCAAATATCAAACACCTCGCGGCAGACATATTGCACGAAGTATGGGTACCCGCGCGTGATCTTCCAAATCGTCTTGATGGATTCTTCTGAGAATTCTCCGGGGCAGTCCTTCTCTTTTTTGATCGGTCTCTGGATCGCTTCTGTCGTCTCCGGTTCGCTTAGCGGATTCAAAAACACAATATGGAACATGCGTTCGGAGAATGTCCTAACTTCTACCAATTTCGGGAAGAGTGTCGGCAGGCCCGCTAAAGCCAGCATGTATCGAATTCCCTTGCGCTGAAGCGATTGAAACACATCCAGGAGTAGCGACAGCGGATATTGCTCTTTGGTCGCATGGTCAGCGAGATTCTGGGCTTCATCATATGCAAAGATAATGCCCCGCTTCCCGGTCGCTTCGACATGCGCCCATACAGTTTCCAGGACGTGCTTGAGCTTGTCCGATACTAGGCCGGGAGTCGTGTCATAGAGGCTCTTAAGGAACGAGTAATCGAGCTTAACCGGCATAGGCGGATCTGACGCGAATCCCGCTCTTTTCGGTGGCGACATGGCAATTACGATTGAACTGCTCACCATCGCCAGATCTGTCAAGAGACGTGTCGCCATGTTTTCTTCGCTAACGCTGGTTGATTCGGACAGATCCGCACCAGCCCAAAGCCATCCTGATTGGATTGCCATAGGCTTAAACGTTTCCAACAATACCGTTTTCCCTAGCCCACGGAGGCCCGTGAGGATGAGATTGCTTAGAATCGTGTCCTGTTCCAGGAGCTTCCGAAATTCCTTGGTCTCGTCCTCTCTGCCCGCCAGATACGGGGGCATATGTCCCGCCCCCGGTCGGAACGGGTTCTTCATTTTCCTCGCAACGGTAGGCATGGCCACCCCCTAAATTTATCCTACAGTCTAAAGTTAGCCCGCAACCTTTGCAAAGTCAAGAGTTTTTTAGGACGTTGGGCAAATTGATACAGTTGGCTAAATTTACTTGACAGCCTAAGCCAATGTTGCTATGATTGAACCGTGAAGATAAAAGCCCCAGCAACGACGCCAATCGCCGCCGGGGCCAGAACCGCACAGCCGAAGCCGTACAGGTCCCTCAACCCCAGTATCCGGCTTTCGACTGTGAAACTCAACAGGAGATTTCACAATGGAATGCCCGGAATGCAACACGAAGTGTAAAGCCCACGGGAAAGACCGCAAGGGTAATAAACGGTATCAGTGCCGCCAGTGCCGCAAGACCTTCCAAGAAGCCCATCGGAAGCCGCTCGGCAATATGTACCTGTCCGTTGAGAAGGCCGAACAGGTTCTCAAGATGCTCCTGGAAGGCAACAGCGTTTCGAGCGTGGAGCGAATCACCGACGTTCACCACGGTACGATTCTCAAACTTCTGGTGCTGGCGGGCGAGAAGTGCGAGAAAGTCATGGGCCGCTTGGTTGTGAACGTGAAGGTCCGCGACGTGGAATGCGATGAGCTATGGTCGTTCATCGGCAAGAAGCAGAAACGTCTCCGCGCGGATGATGATCCGAATCTTGGAGACGCCTATACCTTCGTCGCAATCGAGCGCCACAGCAAGTTGGTTTTGAACTTCGCCCTTGGCAAGCGCGACCAAGCCACCACGGACATTTTCATCGAAGGCTTGCGCGCCGCCACCGCGCCCGATCACTTCCAGGTTACGACCGATGGTTTCGCGCCGTACCGAACGGCCATTCCGAATACCCTTGAGGATCGCGCGGACTACGCCATGCTCATCAAGGTCTACAAAGCTGCCAGCGAAGGCGAAGCGCGGTATTCGCCCGCCGAAGTAGCCAGCGTGGAGGAAGTCCCAGTCATGGGCCGCCCCGACCCCGAAAGAGTCTGCACTTCGATTGTGGAACGTCAAAACCTCAGCGTGAGGATGGGTACCCGCCGGTTCACGCGCCTGACAAACGCCTTCTCAAAAAAATGGGGGAATCACTGGGCAGCCGTCGCGCTGTGGATGACGTTCTACAACTTCTGCCGCCGTCATCAAAGTATCCGCATGACCCCGGCAATGGCAGCGGGCGTTACCGACCACATTTGGAGCGTGCGGGAATTGCTGGAAGCGGCATAGACACTACGCCATTTCATGGCGTAGTATAGAACGAGTAATTTGTTGGTAAGGTAAGAGCTTCGCCAGCCTGCGAGCGCCGGAATCGCTTCAGGCTTTACGGGCAGCCCTATTAGTGTATCATGGGCGGCCCGATGGAAAATCAAATCGAAGCGCAGCAGATGGCCAAGATTCTCGCCGATAAAGACGTCCACCGACTGCTCGGGACTGTCATCCTGGATGCGGACCCCGCCAGAGTCAACCCCAACGGCATAGAGATCCGCCTTGGTAAGCACGTTTTGTTTCAGTCAACAGACGAAGAGCGAGAGCTTTCGGCGGCCACATACCTCAGGGTTCTGCCCGGCGAGAGCGTTATGATTTCCAGCCTTGAAAGTTTTGATTTCACTAAGGACGCGATTCAGAAGGTGTTCCCGGGCCGCGATCTGATGGCGCTTATCACCCCGACTACCACCATGATGCGCGAAGGCATTATGCAGTCCGCCACCAAGATAGATTCAGGCTGGAGTGGCGTTCTGAACTGGGGTCTGCGAAACAGCTCAATCAGGGATTTTATCCTGGGGTACGGCGAGCCAATTTTCAAACTCACGCTGTTTCTACTGGAAGAGGGCGAAATCCCCGATGTTCCCTATGGCCAACGGGACGGAGACAAATATCAAAATACCGATGGGATTGCGCGGTCTACACGCAAAATCCCGGCCAGCATCCCAAAGAAATCACTGATCGGCTCTTCAGTTGATCGGCTCGACCCCCAGAAACAGCTTCGTGAGGCTGGTTATCCCTACAACTACATCAGCACCGAACTGACGGATCTCAGGGGCAAATGGGAAGTAGTCTCCAGCGATGTTGTTCTCCTTAAGGATGCAATCGTCGCTGGGGCCAAAACCCTTTCTGAAAAAGTGGACGCCTCGCAGAAGACCACGCTACAACAGGTGGAAAGCCTTTTCGACCGTAAATTCCTGAGCATTGCCGGTTCAATCGTGGGCTGCCTCGCCTTGATGTTCGGCGCCGTCACATTTCTTCAGAGTCATGGCGTGACCGGAACGCCTTTGGGATGGGTGTCCGTGATCGGCGGATTCGGCGTCCTTTTGGTCGTTTACCTCTTGGTCCGTCGCAAATCTTCAGATTAGCGAGCCACACACAAATAGCGCACTACCTCCTTTCCGCAAAGAGGAATTCGTGGCATGATAGAGTCATGGCTGGGCCCTTGAGCAGCTTTTCTTTGGCGATTGAGTATTATCGGGAAGAGGATGGCCGCTGGCTAGCCGACATCGCGGCCCTTCCGGGCGTGACCGCATATGGGCGGAGCCGAAAGCAAGCCACGGCCGCCGTGCAGGCATTGGCTTTACGGCTGATCGCGGACCGGTTGGAGCACGGCGAAGCGATTCCCGGACCGATGAACGTTTCCTTCATTGCCGCCTGAAAAACCATTCCAGAAGTGGCCCTCGAAGAAGGCGCGAGCGGCGCTGGCCGCATTGCTCCGCATCGGCTGGACGATCAAGCGCCAGCGCGGCACGTCGCATCGGATTCTGGCGCGCGATGGTTGGCCAGACGTGTTGTTCGCCTACCATGACAAAGTCACGCTTGGCCCCGCGGCGATGAAGGTCCTGGCAAAGAAGACCGGACTAACCCCCGAGGATTTGTGAACGGGCCTAGAGGTCGCCCGCGCTGCTGAAACCCGGCCGGCGGCGTGACGCCGGGGCCAGCGCCGCCGTCGTAGCTTCATCGGCATTGTCAGTTTTCCGTAGGAACCCGCTCTACATGGTCGACCACCACCATCTCGACAGGAACTTTTTGGCGCTGCAAGCGCAGGCCAAGCGTCTCCTGGATCGCGGTGAACAGGGAAGGCGCAGCGTCGGCATCGCTGCCACCGGAGTTCCGATCGTCGTCGGTCCAGCGGAGTTCGAAGTCGTAAACGCCTTCAATGCCGGTTTTGTCGACCACCATCTCGCCCAAACTGCGGGCCATGAGGTCGGCCAGGCGCGCCATTGAGGTCTTTTTCGCCGTCAGGCTTAGCACCTGGTCGCCCCTCGTGCTGGCGCCAGCCGCGCCTGGTTCCACCGGCTGTAGCTTGAAGCCGCGTTTAGCCACCACCAGCGCATAGCCGGGCATGTCTTTCGACTCTCGATGCACGGCCAGCTTGAAGCGGTCTTCGAGCAGCGTACGGAGCATTAGCGGGCGGTCGTCGCTCTTGGTGTCCGGCGGATACTTGGCAGCGATGTCGAAGCGGATTTTTTCCATCCAGTCCGGGCCGGTTACCTGAAAAGGCTTGACGCTGTAGGCCCGCTCGATGAGGCGCTTCAGTGACAGGTTGGTGATGACGACCTGGCCCTTGGAACCTCTCGACGAAGTGCTGCCGCTGTCGGAGGTGTCGGGCTTAATGGAGGCCACTTCGTAAGCCGGGCGCGCATCCTGCGGCTGAGCTAAAACGGTGGCCGCGGCGAGAAGTGCGAGCATCCCTCCGCAAGTCGCGTGCATCAGGCCCCTTGCCGTCGGCTGGCAGGTTCGTTCCATCATTTTTATGACGAATCTTCCCCGATTCCCGTATCGGAGTTTTAGCTATTTGAGCGAATCCGCGAGTGCCGTTCCCGGCATGTCAATCGCCAAATAGCTTATAACTATAGGAATATCAACGACATCACTAGACTCGGCGCCTCCGTGTCTTCGCGTCCCATCGCGCCAAAACATTACCTGCGACATTTCCGCCGCGCCGCCACTAACTCTTTACCATGCGGCTTTGGATCCTACTCCTCGCGCCGGCCCTCGCGTCCGCGCAAACCCCAGCCCAACCCCCCGACCCCGCCTACGAGCCGCTCAATAAAGCCTACGAAGCCCTGCGCGCCCGCAGCTATGACGACGCCATCGCCCTATTCCTCAAAGCCATCGAAGCCGCGCCAGCCCGCCCCGCCGTCCGCAAGGATCTCGCTTATACCTATCTCAAGATCGGCGAAAACGTGGCCGCCCGCGACCAGTTTCGCGAAGCCATGCTGCTCGACCCAAACGATTTGCATGTCGCCCTGGAATACGCATTTCTGTGCAATGAAACCAAGGAGCAAGCCCAGGCACGCCGCGTTTTCGATCGCGTCCGCCAGGCCGGCGACCCCGAATCCCGCGCCACCGCCGAGCGCGCCTTTCAGAATATCGACCGCCCCCTGGCCGAAGGCATCGCCCGCTGGACGCAAGCCATCCAACTGGGCGCAGACAATTTCAGCGGACACTTCGAACTCGCCACCCTGGCCGAACAGCGCGATGAACTGGAACTCGCCGCCGAACATTACGAGAAAGCCTGGCGCTTGATACCCGAACGGCGCTCGGTGCTGGTGGAACTGGGCCGCGTCCTAAAAGCTCTGAACCGCCCCGAAGAAGCCAATGCGGCCCTGCTGGCCGCCTCCCACGGAGGCGAACCGCGCGCCGCCGAGGCTGCCCGCGAACTCCTCCCCGCCCGCTATCCTTATGTCTCCGAGTTCCAGCGCGCCCTGGAACTCGACCCCAAAAACCTCGACCTGCGCCGCGATCTCGCCTATCTGCTGCTGCGCATGAATCGCCAGACCGAGGCCGAGCAGGAATTCCGCCAGCTCACCGCCCTGTCGGAAACCGACTACCTCTCCGCCGCGCAGCTTGGCTTCTTGTTGTTGGCGCGGGGCGATACCGCCGCCGCGATGCCGCTGCTCGAACGCGTCATGCAAGGCGCGGACGAAGATCTCGCCAATCGCGTGCGCGCGGTCCTGCGCCTGCCCCAAACCTTGCAAAAGCGCACGGCCCAGCCGGCCCCTCCCTCCATCGACGCCAAAGTCATGGCCGAGCGCAGCCTCAAGGCCGGCTTCGTCCGCGACGCGCTCAAGTACCTGCAGCTTGCCCAGGAGGACGATCCGGCCGATTTCGCCGTCATGCTCAAGCTCGGCTGGACCTACAACCTGCTCCACAACGACCGCCAGGCCATACGCTGGTTCGACCTGGCCCGCAAGAGCCCCGATCCCCAGATCTCCCGGGACGCCAACACCGCTTACCGCAACCTGCGTCCCGCGTTCGAAACTTTCCGCACCACCGTCTGGATGTTTCCCCTGTACTCCTCCCGCTGGAGCGATTTCTTCTCTTACGCTCAGATCAAGAGCGAGCTGCAACTGGACTTCCCCATTCATCCCTACGTCAGCCTGCGTTTCATCGGCGACACGCGCGGGACCATCGCTCCGGAAGGCAACGGCATTGCGCCGCAATATTTATCCCAAAGCGCGCTCATTCCCGGCCTCGGCGTGGCCACCAACATGTGGCACGGGCTGATGGGCTGGGCCGAAGCCGGTGCCGCCGTCGGATATCTGACGCAACACATCCAGGCGGACTATCGCGGCGGTCTCTCGTTCACCAAGGGCTTCGGCCACATGCTGAAATCTAAAACCGGCGGACTGTTCTTCGAAACCAATGAGGATGCCATTTTCGTGAGCCGCTTCGATAACGATTTTCTGGTCTACTCGCAGAATCGCATCGGCTACACGCCCTCGCTGGGCGCGCTGCAGACGCAGTTCTACTGGAACGTCAACCTCACCATGGATCAAAAACGCGAGGCCTGGGCCAACTTCTTCGAAACTGGACCCGGCGTGCGCTTCCGCGTCGCCTCCATGCCCAGTTCCCTTTACTTGACGGTCAACTACCTGCACGGCAGCTACACGGTCGCAGGCGATCCTTTTGGCCCCACTTATAACGATTTCAGAGCCGGATTCTGGTATGCCTTCACTTACTGAACTAAATCTCCAGCCACCAGCCACCAACCACCAGCCACGCCGAGCTATGCTCGCCCTGGCTCTCCTCCTCATCCCCCTGGCCCAAGCCGCCACGGTTCCCTCCTTCAGCATCCTATCCGACGATCAAGGCGGCTGGCCGCTGCTCCTGCAGTCAGTCGGATTCATGCCGCAACCCGCCGCCTCCGCCCGGATCTTCGTGCTGCGCGCCGGTTCCGCCGGCTCTCCGGAGTGGCCCGCGCGGGTGGAGAGCGGCGCATACCTCATCCTGGAGGGCGCATCCTCCATCGCCGAGTCGTTCGGCTTCCGCGCCACCAAGGAAAACGTGCGCGTCACCAGCCTGGAAGACGTTCATCTGCCCAAGTTGCCCATCGTGTGGGAGAAAGGCCTCGAACTGCCCCGCTACGAAGTGGCCGCCGGGGCCAAAGTGTTCGCCAAAGATCGCTGGACCGGCGCCCCCATGCTGGCCGGCTTCCGCCGCGGCGCGGGCGCGGTGCTCTGGCTGGCCGTGTCTCCCGGCGAGCGCGGCTACGAGCGCTTTCCTTACCTGCTGCACGCCCTCGCCGACCTCGGCCTGGGCCCGCCCTTCCGCTCCACGCGCCTCTGGGCCTTCTTCGATTCCTCCTACCGCCTGCGCGTGGACCTCGACTACTTCGCCGCCCGCTGGCGCAATGCCGGCATCTCCGCCCTGCACGTCGCCGCATGGCACTTCTACGACCCCGATCCCGAGCGCGACGCTTACCTGAAGCGCCTGATCGCCGCCTGCCACGCCAACGGCATCCTGGTCTATGCCTGGCTCGAACTGCCCCACGTCAGCGAAAAGTTCTGGGACGATCATCCCCAGTGGCGCGAAAAGACCGGCGTCCTGCAGGACGCCCAACTCGATTGGCGCAAGCTCATGAACCTATCCAACCCGGATTGCTTTCGCGCCGCCGCCGCCGGCGTCAAGGACCTCATCGAGCGCTTCAATTGGGACGGCGTCAACCTCGCCGAGCTTTACTTCGAGTCGCTCGAAGGCCTGCAAAATCCTTCCCGCTTCACCCCCATGAACGACAACGTACGCGCGCAGTTCCGCGCCGCTGGCGGCTTCGACCCCATCGAGCTGTTCCAGAGCCGCAAGGATGCGCCATCGCAGCGCGCCTTTCTGGACTTTCGCGCCAAGCTGGCCCGCGACATGCAACAGCAGTGGCTGGCCGAAATTGAGTCGATCCGCCGCACACGCAACTATCTGGATGTGGTGCTCACGCATGTCGACGACCGCCTGGATACTTCCATGCGCGACGCCATCGGCGCGGATTCCGCGCAGCTCCTGCCGCTGCTCGAACACCGCAACTTCACCTTCCTGGTGGAGGATCCGGCCACCGTGTGGAACGAAGCGCCGCAGCGTTACGAGGAGATCGCGCGCCGCTACCGCCCCTTGACGCCGCGCCAGGATCGCCTGGCCATCGATCTGAACATCGTGGACCGTTACCAGAACGTTTACCCCACCAAACAGCAGACCGGCGCCGAGCTGTTCGAGGTGGTGCACTCCGCGGCGGGAGCCTTCGCCCAGGTCGCCCTCTATTTCGAGAACTCCATCCTCTCGCCGGACCTGTCTCTGCTGCCGGCTTCGGCCGCGGTGGTGAGCCGGGCCGAGACTATCGGGCCGAAACTGATGATCGATTCGCCGCATGGGGTCGCCTTGCGCTGGTCGGGACCGGCGCTGGTGGATGGACAACCCTGGCCGGTCGAGAACGACGCGCTCCTGTTCCTTCCCACGGGCGCGCACTCGGTAGAGGCGGGCGGCGGCTCTCCCGCGCTGCGAGTGACACGCTTCACGGGCGAACTGACTTCCGCCCAACTGGCGGGCACGGACGCCATCGAGCTGTCTTACCGGAGTTCCGCCCGCGCCTTTGCGGTGCTGAATCGCAAGCCCGTGCGCGTGGAGATCGACGGAGCCGATAGCGCGCCCGATCCCGCCGGTCCGAATACCATCTTCCTGCCGCGCGGCCAGCACCTGGTAACCATCCGTACTGAGTAATCTGCAAGCTGAGTGACCTGCAGATTCATCCAAACAGCAGTGCGGGCAGGCTCTACCATCCGAATGGTAGAGTGGTGATGGAGCCCACGCCCATGAAACGCACGATTCAGGTTCGGATCTTTCGCGGCGAAAATAAATATGTGGCTGAGTGTCTGGACTTGCCGGTCGTAACCGAAGCGTCCACCCTCGACGAGTTGGCTGCCAATATTCGGGAGGCGATTTCGTTGCACCTCGAAGGGGAAGACCTGGCCGCAATGGGTTTGTCGGACGATCCGACCGTACTGGCCACCATGGAGCTTTCGGCAGTCGCTTGATGCCCACGCTACGCTGCGTCGTTGCGAGCATCCACAAGGTCTACTGGGCCATCGTCACGCGACGACGACCCAGATTTACGACAAGCGGCGCCCTGCCACTTCCGAGAGCGAGGGTCACCTGCTGGCGATCTGAACAATCGGTTGGAAGTCAGAATAGCGCCGCCACTCTTAGAGCGCGGAAACTGCTAAGTCGAATTACATGCACTTAGGCAGCAAACCAATTGGGCCGCACACTGAACAGGCGGGGGGCACGCTTCTGTGCGGTGAACAACGTCGCATTGAGCGTCGCCGCAGCAATTGTATGCTGCCTGGGGGCGTGCCCGTCGCGCCTGCGACCCGATCGCGACCGCAGAGCGCAATAACACGCCCGCAACAACGAGACGAACTCCCTTAGACAAGACCATTTTCACCCTTCCTTTCCTTTACGTTAAACTAACGTCCTACCCATTCTCCGTTAGACGCTTCTCGGAATCATCCCTCTGCCGCCCTGCCTCGCCGGCGGAGACTTTTGGTTCCGAATGCCGCGTCTTATGTTGAGTTACAAGCGTTTGTACAGCAATAAATGTAAGTCTGTTGGCTAGAACACTGGTTATTGCCTCCTGGGCAAGCGTGGGCACGAGTCACGATTGTGCAATCGACGTTGCCACAACAACTGTATACCCCCTGCGGGCGTGCCCGTCGCGCCTGAAGTGCGCACGCCAGTGCGGAGCCGAGCAGCATACCGGTTATCGCGAAACGGCCGATCCGAGAACCGATTGACCGCCGTGTGAGCGGGATACCTTCTGTCTTAACTTCAACTGCGTCATCTTTCATCGTCGATTCCTTTCTTATAGTTTGATGCGAGCTCACTTTTACTTGCTTGGTGTGGTCTCCGGGGCCATGGTGTAAACCGTGGATCTGGAAAATAGCGATGGCGACAACGTCGGATCATAATGGTTGTGGAGAGCTTCCTTAAACGCCTGCACGTGTGAGGACTCTAGCTTGCCCGCGTGTATCAACAGAGGTCGGTTATCCGTGGTAAGTAACAGTGTGGTGGGAGTACCAACCAAGCCTGTCCGAATCCCGAAGTACTCCGGCCTGGATATTTTATATATCCGGCAGGGAGTCCCACTTGCACGCGCGACGGCCTCAAGCCGGGAAGCTAGATGGTAAGTATCGTAAGTAGCAACAATGACCTGCGTTGCATCATCAGGACGGATTTCCCTTACAAGGGCTTCCCAGTTCGGAATGTTATTCTCCGAGACCGTGCATCTGTCACTCGATAGCAACAGCAGCCGTTGTTCTATTGGCCGACTAGGGCCTTCCATTTTGGCTACCAGTTCCATTCCTGAACTCAAATCGACCAGAAGACCAGTGGTTAGGTAGGGTCGAACTGTTGCGGCGTCTAGCTCTGAGTTCGATACTCCGGCTTGGCCCACTTCGATCATCTAATTTGGCCCCCCTGCTTATCGACATTTTACGTCATCTTGGCCGGCGTGCAAAACTCCGGCCAGCCCAAATTCAACCAGTAAACTGAT
>Ga0302324_100000590_pt1 | contig 93339 bp, 67 predicted proteins | sample Palsa_T0_1_FD_201949 | JGI IMG/M metagenome (GOLD analysis project Ga0302324, IMG submission 201949) | Peat permafrost microbial communities from Stordalen Mire near Abisko, Sweden - Palsa_T0_1 | ecosystem: Environmental > Terrestrial > Soil > Palsa > Peat permafrost | place: Sweden: Abisko... | reverse complement strand
GCCATGAACGGCTAGATAGGCTCTGCTGCCCCTCGTCTTTTTTCCGAATCTGAGGATGGAATCCTTCTCGATTTTAAATGGAGTCCACAGAGGAACAACCTGGTCATCTATGCGGGGTTCGAAACCTATTCCAGTGACCGCCAGGATGTGGGTTTGCTGAAATAAAATTTCGGGTCCGGGGAAATGAATTTCCAGCGTTGCCGACCGTTTGTCATTGCCCACCAAATAATTCGCGACTGACATGGCAAAAAGATCCATTGCACCTCCGGGGCCAATACCGATGCTGCGAAATCCGGTTCTTCCTTCGTCGACCAATGTTGTGACCAAACCGGGTCTTAGTATTTTAATACTCATTCCGCTTTTCAAATTCAATTAGATCAATTGGGTAATACCGGACACGGTCACCGGGATTCAAAAGACAGGGCGATGATTTCTCTTTATCGAAAATTCGAAGGGGAGTCCTGCCGATCAATTGCCAGCCTCCGGGAGATGACTGAGGATAAATCCCGGTTTGCGTTCCGGCAATTCCCACACTTCCGCCGGGGACGAACGTCCGGGGTGAACTTCTGCGCGGCGTCGAGATGCGTTTATTCACGCTTCCCATGTAGGCAAAGCCGGGTAAAAATCCGATCATAAAAACCCGGTACGTCACAGACACATGAATGGCGATCACTTCTTCATGGGTAAGAAAATGCCGGTCTGCGACAAACCCGAGATCTTCCCCATCATAAAGTACAGGTATTTCGATGACTTGATTTTTAGTATCGTCATCAGCCAAAACGATTTTGCGAAGAATATTTTCGAGGTGTTCTCTCACGACGTCGAAGGCCGTTTCATAATTTGGTTGTATACCTTTCACTACACCCGTATCAAAATAAACGGCCAGGGAAGAATAAGCCGGCACCGACTCGATCAGGCCCGGAAATGGCACTGCGATTATTCTTCGATGAAGCTCAATAATGAAAAGGTTGATTCTGACGTCAATACTATTTCCCAAAGAAATAAGTAAAGCGCCTTCGTTGAGAGGTTTTATCGTGCAGGACTTGGCCAATTCATTTATAATTCTGTTCATCCAATTGACTCCTCTTTGTTAGAATACGAAAATAGTCAAATCATTTCAGCAAGCTTCCTATAATTTGTTACTTGCACATTCAACATCAAAACCCTGCTTTTCGGAAAAACCAAACCTCAATAGTTCCACAGCATGATCTCCTCAACACCCATCGTTACTGCGTTGTTGTCCTATGGGATGTCAGGGGAAGTTTTTCATGCTCCGCTACTTCAGGCTCACCCGGGTTTTACATTGTATGCATCGGTTCAACGCAAGTCATCGACTAGTAAGAACCGATACCCGCAAGTTCTTGTCTATACCGATTTCGAGCACGTGGTAAAAGACAAAATCATTGAACTCGTTGTCGTGAACACCCCCAATGAAACGCATTATGACTATTCACGCCGGCTGCTGGAATCGGGCAAACACGTGGTAGTTGAAAAACCATTTACGGTTACCTCCCGGGAAGCAGCTGATCTGATTTCTTTGGCCCAACAAAAGAACAGGGTTCTTACGGTGTTTCAAAGTCGCCGCTGGGACGGTGACTTTCTCACCTTAAAAAAAGTAATTGAGAACAAATGGCTGGGAAAGATCGTCGAATTCGAATCGCATTACGACCGGTTCAGAAATTATATCCAACCGAATACCTGGAAGGAAGAATCCAGACCAGGGACAGGGATTCTGTACAACCTAGGCTCACACTTGCTTGATCAGGTGTTAATATTGTTTGGCTCGCCGCAGGAAGCCGATGCGCGGATCGGAATTCAACGTCCCGGGGGAGCGGTCGACGACTTTTACGATATCCGCCTCATCTATGATGGTTTTCAGGTGATCGTCAAATCCAGTTATTTGGTTCGCGAGCCGGGGCCCCGGTATATACTTCATGGAACAGAGGGATCATTTATACAATACGGAATTGATTCGCAAGAGGAGGCGCTGAAAAACGGAGAGATTCCAGGAAGTCCGGGATGGGGACAAGGCGCACCGGATACCTGGGGTAGATTGAACACCACGCTCAACGGTCTTCATACCCGGGGCCGGGTAGAAACAATACCCGGTAATTATCTAAAGTTCTATGATAATGTCTATTCCGCCATCCGTGAGCAGAAAGAACTCGCCGTCAAACCGGAAGAAAGCATGAAGGTCATTGAACTGATTGAACTATGTTACGAAAGTAACCGGTTAAGGAAAGCAATTCAAATTCAATTTCGAGCGGGAAAGTGACTGCTTCTTTGCAAATTTGTTGAGTCGAACAACAAAGAAGTTGTCAGAAAAAAAATCGGAAGCAAAAAAGAAAGAACGATGAGCAAAAAGGTGGCGGACCAAATCGTGGAAATGTTAGCCGCAAATGGCATAAAAAGGATTTATGCTGTCACGGGCGACAGCCTGAATGAGCTAAACGATGCAGTCCGGAGAAGCGGAAAAATCAAGTGGATACACGTTAGGCATGAAGAAGCGGGGGCCTACGCGGCCGCGGCCGAAGCCGAACTCAGCGGTTTAGCCTGTTGTGCCGGTAGTTCGGGTCCCGGCCATGTGCACTTGATTAACGGATTATATGACGCCCATCGGTCAGGCTTGCCTGTCATTGCCATAGCTTCTACCATAGCCACACATGAATTTGGTGCGGATTATTTTCAGTCGACCAATACGCTCAAGTTGTTTGCTGATTGCAGTTGCTATAACGAAGTAGCCACAACGGCACTCCAGGTCCCGCGCATGCTTCAGTCAGCCATTCAACATGCCATCCATAGCAAAGGTGTTGCCGTCGTTGGATTGCCTGGCGATGTAGCTGCCTTTCAGGCCGAGGAGAGTCCGGTTGCCCTGCAGAACTACCGGAGTCAGTCCATAATGCGCCCTTCGGATGATGAACTAAACCGCATGGCACAGTTGCTGAACCAAAATGCCAAGGTATCCATCTACTGCGGCATAGGGGCCAAGGAAGCACACGATGAAATCATTGCGCTGGCCGCATTGCTCAAGGCGCCCATTGGATATTCATTCCGCGGAAAAATGGCCATACAACATAATAATCCTTATGAAGTAGGAATGACCGGACTGCTTGGACTTCCTTCAGCGTATCACAGCATGCATGAATCCGATGTCGTCCTGCTGTTAGGTACCGATTTTCCATACACTCCATTCATGCCGACAAAAAATAAAATCATACAAGTTGACGAAAAAGCTGAGCGACTCGGCCGGCGCGCAAAGCTGGAGCTGGGACTTTGTGGAAAAATAGAGGATACGGTTACGGCGTTACTTCCGTTGATTAAAAATAAAAAAGACGATAGCTTTTTGAAAGCGCAATTGAGTTTGTATGAAAAAGTGAAGAATCATTTACAAACGTATGTAAACGATACCGGAGGTGAAGACAAAATAAGTCCTGAATTCGTTGCTTCTGCTATTAACGATCTGGCAGCTGAAGATGCAATCTTTACCGTCGATACGGGGATGTGCTGTGTTTGGGGAGCGCGGTACATACAATCTACCGGAAAGAGAATTATGCTCGGATCTTTTAATCACGGTTCCATGGCCAATGCCATGCCTATGGCTATCGGTGCATGCCTGAATAACCCCGAACGACAGGTGGTTGCATTATGCGGCGATGGCGGATTGTCCATGTTGCTGGGTGACCTGGCAACCATAAAACAGTATCAATTGCCGATTAAATTAGTGGTCTTTAATAACAGGGCATTGGGAATGGTTAAATTAGAAATGGAAGTACAAGGGTTACCGGACAACGAAACCGATATGGTTAATCCCGAATTTGCTTTAATTGCGGAGGCCATGGGGTTCAAGGGCATCACAGTCCATAGTCCGGCAGATGTGCGGGGGGCGTTACGGGATGCTTTCAATGAAAATGGTCCGGTATTGGTCAACATCATGACAAACCCCGATTCATTGGCAATGCCTCCCAAAGTGGAGTGGCAGCAAGTAAAGGGGTACGCGCTGTCGATGAGCAAACTTATCCTGGGGGGGCGTATGGAAGAAGTTCTGGACACCGTGAAAGCCAACTACAAACACTTGTCGGAGTTAACCTGACAAGGATGCCATGGACAAAAGAACATTTCTTAAAACATCCACGGCTTTGGCCACCGGTGCCTTACTTTCAAGGTGGATGGCCTGCACACCGAAGAAGGAGAATTTGAAGAATTGGTCAGGAAATCTTGAATACAGTACAGAACATGTGCACTATCCTGAAACGATTGAGCAGGTACAGGAAATTGTAAAACGCAATTCGAAACTGAGAGCGCTTGGTTCGCGCCATTCCTTCAATACCATTGCCGACAGTACCGAAAGCCTGGTGTCATCCAAAGAATTAAATAAGATCGTATTCCTGGATAAGACGGCAAATAGGGTGACCGTCGGCGCGGGCATGAAGTACGGTGAACTTTGTCCCTACCTGCATCAACACGGGTACGCATTGCATAACCTCGCTTCATTGCCGCACATTTCTATTGCAGGTTCCGTGTCCACGGCTACACATGGGTCGGGGGTAAAAAATGGCAATCTATCAACTGGTGTTTCCGCGGTCGAATTTATTAACGCTGCCGGCGATGCCGTTGTTCTTTCGAAAAAAGACGGCGACCTATTCCAGGGCGCAGTAGTAGGTCTCGGAGCCCTTGGCGTGATTACCAAAATAACGCTGGACCTTCTCCCTACTTTTGATATGCAGCAGGTTGTGTATCAAAACCTGCCGATGGCGGAATTGAAAGACCATTTCCAGGAGATTATGTCCAGTGGCTATAGCGTAAGTCTCTTTACGGATTGGAGGAACAAAAATATCAATGAAGTTTGGGTAAAAAGCCGTCTTGGCACGGGGGCAAGTCATCCGTCATTAATCCCTGAAGCATACGGAGCCACTCCTGCGACAAAGAATTTGCATCCGGTGGAAAGTCAGCCGGCCGGGAATTGCACTGAACAATTGGGGGTGCCTGGCCCTTGGTATGAGCGGATGCCTCATTTTAAAATGGGTTTCACGCCGAGTACCGGCAAAGAGTTGCAAGCCGAATACTTTGTGCCGTTGGAACATGCCTATGAAGCCATTATGGCGGTTGAAAAATTGCACGAAAAAATAACTCCGCACTTATTTATTTCCGAGATACGGGCCGTGGATGCCGATGATCTTTGGATGAGTCCATGCTACAAAAAGCGTTGCGTGGCCATTCACACAACCTGGAAACCAGAATGGAATACGGTAATGAATTTGCTTCCCCTGGTGGAGAAACAACTTGCCCCGTTTAACCCCAGGCCCCATTGGGCGAAGCTGTTTACACTCTCTCCTTCCATTCTGAAGTCGCGAATTGAGAGGTTGAAGGACTTCAAACAATTGGTAAGTCAATTCGATCCTACCGGTAAATTCCGGAATGCATTTTTGAACTCTTACGTGTGGGGTTGAGTAGCCGTTGGGTTCACGGATAAGTTATTAGCAATTATTAGCGGGGGTTGGGTGGCGAGGTCAACCATCAACGATTTCATTACTTTTTCAGCCGGGAACGTTTGGTTGTCGAAATGTTTTTTTGTGAGGATCATGACAATAAATTTTTGATAATCAATTTATTAAATAAGTTATTTTAATTGATTACATCAGGTAATTATATTACCCACCCTTCGCGACCGAAACTCACTCTTTCTTCCTCTTCCCAATCCATTTCCAATTACTCCATCGTCTATTTCATTCGGGTCGATTTTGGAACTACATTCGCTTTTTAGCCCGCTGAGATTTGCCAAAACCACTTAAATTTCAACTAAAAATAAATGCCATGTGCCAACGTCATTTTCGAGTTCGAAATTCGCTGATTTTACTTCTGTTATTGGCCGCCCTTACCCATAGTCATGCTCAAAAAACTCCCTTGCTCGATCCATCGTATTATTCGGCGCTGGATGCGGAACTCTCCGGGGAAGAAGCAAAACGAAACCTGGAATTTGTGACGCGCCTTCACCGTATACGCGGCTCGGTCGACTTCCGAAAGGCCACAGACTTTATTGCAGCCAGGCTTGCTGAATATAAGTTGGAGGGAATTGAGCAATTCCAGATCCCGGCCGATGGACATACCCTATATGGAACTCAAAAGGCACGAATGGCCTGGGACGCTCAGTTTGCCGAGCTATGGGAGCTTCAAAACAAAGGCGGAACATGGCAGGAGGGAACCAAGCTTGCCGATGAGGAATCCATGCCCATTGTCCTGGCCGAAGACAGCGAAAGCGGCGAAGTTACGGCCGACCTCCTTGACGTTGGCGCGGGAACATCCGAGAAGGATTATGCCGGGAAAGAAGTGCGCGGCAAGTTGATCCTCACGTCATCCGGTCCCGACGGAGTGGTTGCTTTGGCCGTCGAGAAATACGGGGCTGCGGGAATCATCTCCTACACCCAAAATCAGAAAACGGCGTGGTCGAAAGAAGATGACAACCTTATCCGGTGGGGTCACCTGGGGAGCTTTTCCAAAACAAAAACATTCTGCTTTATGATATCTCTGAAGCAGGCGCGCAACTTCTCTCAACGTCTGGCACAGGGGGAAGAGATCAGGCTGCATGCCAAAGTGGTCGCCGGGCAGCATCCCGGATCGTACGACTTTGTTACTGCCGTAATTGCTGGATCCGATCCCAAGCTAAAAGAAGAAGAAATTGCATTTACCTGCCACCTCGATCATCAGCGACCGGGTGCCAATGACAATGCCAGCGGAAGCCTGACCATTCTGGAAGTAGCAAGGACATTGAATAAATTGATCCAGGAGGGAAAAATGACTCGACCGGCCCGAACGTTAAGGTTTATCTGGTCTCCTGAAATCGAGGGCTCCATTGCTTTGTTGAATCAGCGCCCCGCCTTCGCGTCGAGGATCAAGGCCGATATACATATGGACATGGTCGGAGGTGGGCCGGTTACCAAATCGGTCTTCCATGTTTCCCGTAGCCCCCGAAGTCTTCCTAGTTTTGTTTCAGATGTCGGCGAAGTGATCGGACGCTTCATGAACGAGGAAACCTACGCATTTGCCAGTGGCTATCCGCATCAATTTGATTTTGTTTCCGTCGAAGGAGGGAAGGAGCCGTTATTGGCCGTTCTCGGAAATTTTCATACCGGAAGTGATAATTACGTTTATGGCGAAGGATCGTTCCGCATTCCTGCCGTTTATATGCACGATTGGCCGGACCGTTACATTCATACTAACTTCGATCAGGCGGGTAACATCGATCCGACAAAACTGAAGCGTGCCGGGATCATCGGCGCGGCAAGCGGGTACTTTATTGCGAGCCTAAATGCATCTTCCGTTCCATCGGTTTGGGAGGCGCTAAAAGAGCAAGCTTTACGGAGAGCCGGGGAAATGATCGAGCGTTCTCAACTCGTTGACGCCACAGAAGCTTCGATACTGAGATCAACCTATTGGAACTATGAGCGAAATGTTTTCCAGTCGATTCGCCTTTTTTCCACCGTATCGGATGACGTGGCAGCGGCAGCAAAAGGATTCTACGATCAGTTGGCAAAGACTTTGCAAATTGTGCAGCCGCAAGGCGCCGTTCATGGGGCGGTTGTGTATTCCAGAAACGCCGATATCAAGGGACCCGTCGTGGCATTTGGCTACGATTATCTCGAAGATCATTTTGGAAAGGAAAAAACCAAGGCGCTCAAGCTGTTGAGTCACCAGGGACTTTGGGGGTGGGATTATGCATCAGACTACGCCTATGAAACGTTGAACTTCGTGGACGGACACCGCAGCACAGTTGAAATCAGAAATGAAGTTTCAGCGGAACTGGGTCCGATCTCCCAGGACGATATTGATCAATATCTGGAAGCCCTGGCACAAATTGATATAATCCAGGTGAAAAAGTAACCCTATGAAAAAAATAATACTTTTTATATTCTTCGCCACGAATCTGTTTACATCCCTGGCTCAGCAAGGCACCCAACCCATTGCTGTGACTGACCTGATGTTAATCAAACAATTACGAAGTGCCTCCCTGTCGCACGACGGGAAACAAGCAGTTTTTACGGTGACTTCAATTGTACCCGATGAAATCAACAAAAACGAGTACACTTACAATAGCCAGATTTGGCTGGTTCCCACCGATGGTAGTGCCGACGCGCGTCCCCTAACTTCGGCGACAGTAAACAGCAGTCAGCCTGCCTGGTCTGCGGATGATGGACAAATTGCATTCCTGCGTCCCGTAAAAGAAAAACCGCAACTATTTTTGTTATCCCTGAAAGGAGGCGAACCCATTCAGATCACCCACGATCCTCACGGAGTGAGCTCCTTGCAATGGTCTCCGGTGGGTAGTCAGATAATGTTTGCCGTTAGCCTGTCGTACCCTGAGCTGCTTAAGGATTCAGTTTTAAATCCCAGCCTGGTGGCTCCGGCGTGGACCCTTGAAAAACCGGGGCTTGCGGTAAATCCGCAACCATCAAAAATCAAGCAAAATGCAAACGGAAATCTGAGTGAGATTCGAGCTTTCCTGACTCAAGATGAAATCGATAAAAAAGTAAAGGTTTTTGATAAACTGAATTTCGAAGGCGAAGCTTCTACCGAACCGAATTTTAGTTTCAATCACTATTTTATAATAGATGCGAAACCAGGGGCCAAAGCGAAACCCCTGACCTACGGATTTCATAGCTATTCCAATGCGGTTTTTACACCTGATAGCAAAACTATAATTCTGACGGCCGTGTTGGATACCTCACTCAACCCGGACCGTTCGCTGGCATCGGCCATATTTGCTCTTCCTTCGGGGGGAGGCCCTTTAAAATCGCTGATCGGTAAAACTGGATTGTCCCTTAACAACGGGGAGGTTTCTCCTTCGGGAAGATATCTGGCTTATCAAATCGGAAAAGAAATGCAGATCAACATACCTCAGTTGGCCATTTACGATTTCCAAAATCCCGGCAAGGAAATAATCATCCCGGTTGATCGCGGCGTTACCGGAACGGCGTGGTCGTCCGACAGCAAGTATCTTTTTTACACGGCACAATCCAATGGAGGTGTTCCTGTTTACAAAGTAGATATGACTACACTGAAATCAGAGCAACTTTGCACTTTTGACGAAGGAATCAGCAGCCTTAACGTGGGTAAGGAACAGTTACTCTACGTAAAGACAGAAGTGGCCAATCCGTACGAGCTTTATGTAAGTGATCTCAATAACAAATCACAGAAACGCCTCACTTCGTTTAATGCGGGTTGGCTCAGCGATAAATGGCTAAGTTTTCCGGAGAAGAAGTATTACACGAATAAGAAGGGGATGAAGGTGGAATATTGGGTCATGAAACCCATCCACTTTGATCCGAAGAAAAAGTATCCGGTTATGTTACAGATCCACGGAGGGCCAACCGCCATGTGGGGACCCGGTGAAGGTACGATGTGGCATGAGTTCCAGTATTTCTGTGCTCAGGGATACGGTGTGGTTTATGCCAATCCGCGTGGCTCAGGCGGATATGGGTTAGACTTTGTGAAAGGCAATTACCAGGACTGGGGTGCAGGACCCAGCGAAGATGTACTTGCGGCCCTTGACGGCGCACTGGCTGAAGGGTGGGGCGACAGTCGCCGAACTGTTGTTACGGGAGGTTCTTACGCCGGATATTTAACGGGATGGCTTTTAGGTCATACCAAACGTTTTGCTGCAGGCTCATCCCAGCGGGGCGTATACGATTTGGTTACATTTTTTGGCGAAGGCAATGCGTGGAGATTAGTTCCTATATATTTTGGCGGTTACCCTTGGGAAGAAAACATCAAACCCATTTTGGTTCGCGAATCGCCGTTCACCTACGTCAGCCAGATTACGACTCCCTACCTGATCCTGCATGGCGAAACAGACCTTCGCACAGGTATTGTCCAAGGCGAAATGATGTACAAAGCGTTAAAGGTATTAAACAGCCCGGTCGAATATGTGCAGCATCCGGGCGCCACCCATGAACTCACCCGTTCGGGAAATGTACGGCAGCGGATGGACCAGATGCTTCGAATCTATGAATTCTTTGAGCGCTTTATTACCCATTAATTCGTTGGGATAATTTGGAAGTGAATTCCAGAAAAGGAGTTGCCCTGATGCCTCCTCTTAATATTCTCTTTATTTCTTTTCAATCTCAAATTTATTTCAACTTCAGCAGGTTTTAATTCCGATATGGTAGTATTGCCCTGAAGACATTGTGGTCAACGTAAGCAAGCTTCAATGTATTTCATAAACCTACCCCTATGGAATTCATACAGTACTCTGCCAAGGACAGGATCGGGTATATCACCCTCCATCGCCCCGAAAGAAGAAACGCGTTGAATTTTGAAATGGTGAGTGAGTTAAAGGCCGTCTTCTTCGAAGCAGAGAGCGATAAAAATGTAAAAGTTATTGTGTTGAAGGCCCAGGGCCAAACGTTTTGCGCCGGTGCCGATTTAGCCTACCTCCAAAAGATGCAAAGTTTTTCATTTGAAGAGAACCTCGAGGACTCACGGCACCTGGCAAATCTTTTTTATCAGATATACTCATTAAAAAAAATTGTCATCGCTCAGGTTCAGGGTCATGCGTTTGCGGGAGGATGCGCGCTGGCCAGTATGTGTGACTTCGTCTATGCCGTTCCCGAAGCTAAATTCGGATTTACTGAAGTGAAAATCGGGTTTGTTCCGGCGATTGTGATGGTTTTTCTCATGCGGAAAATCGGCGAACTGAAAACAAAACATCTTTTGCTGACGGGAGAACTGGTCAGCCGGGAAAAGGCGGTTGCCGCCGGCCTCGTGAATCAAATTGTTTCAAGGGAAGAAATTGAGCACGCGGTGAGCGAATTTGCCCATCGGCTCATTACCAATAATTCAACACAATCGATGGAGCTCATCAAAAAGATGACCGCCGAAGTACAGTCGCTATCCTTCGAAAAAGCATTGGAGTATGTCACGACGATGAATGCCACAGTCCGGGGTGGGGAAGACTACAAAAAAGGAATGCAAAGCTTCCTTGATAAAAAAGATTTAGTTTGGTGAGCGATGGATGTCTGAATTCAATCGATTGAGTCGAATTTTTTAATATTTTCTAAATCTCCTTTCAATTCTAAATTTATCTCGCATTAAGCTCAATTTAAGGTTGATCAAGTAGTTTTGCCTGAAACATCATGGCGAAATTGAAATCGGCTAACGATCTCCTTCGATATATATTATTTAATGTTTTTACGCTGGTGAGTTGTTGGGGTTGGACGCAGGGCACTCAACGACCCGCTTCGTTTTCCAAAGTCTCCGTAGACACACTCTCGATGACCTTGCTGGAAGCGGAATCCATCATGGTTAAAAACAATCTGGAGCTGATCGCCCGCCGATACGATATCGAGACAGCGAGGGCCCAGGTGTTGCAGGCTAAGCTGTGGGATAATCCTTCTTTTTATGTGGAGACCAATCCCTATAACCACATTTCGGGACGTTCCTTCTCGTATGCGCATCAGGGTGAAGGGACATTGACACCCAATGGACTGGTTCCTTCCAGCAACGAAGTGATTGCTTCGATAGATCAGATCATCAAAACAGCGGGCAAACGCAGTAAGCTGGTAGGCTTAACCAAAATTGGCTCCGAAATCGCAGAGGATGTCTTTGCGGATCTGGTCCGCAGTTTAAAGTTCACCCTCCGAAATGATTACTCGCAGATGGTGCAGTTTCAGAAATCGATAGACTTATTGGACGAAGAATCTGCTTCGATTCAAACCTTGGTGAAGATCACAAATGAACAGCTTTTGAAGGGAAATTTTGCTGAGAAAGATCTGTTGTTATTACAAGCCCTGGAATTCAGTCTTCAGATGCAACGCAAGGATTTCGTTAAGCAGATGGCCACCGTTGAAGCGGAGTTCAAAACCCTTGTGGGCGTTCGCAATACGGCCTTTGTCAAACCGGTAGCTGACTCAACCTTGCTACAGCGTGTTACTCCGAACTCCATCGATACATTGGTCAATGTGGCCTTGGAAAACCGTCCCGATCTGAAGGTATTCGAAGCGCAATTCAGGGCTTCCGACCAAAACCTCAGGCTTCAAAAATCACTGGCTGTTCCCGATCTGGATGTAACCCTGAATTATACACGGTACTCCAACTACATTACGGATTATGTTGGTTTGGGTTTGCGCTTACCGCTGCCGTTGCTTAACCGCAACCAGGGCAATATCAAAAGCGCCAAGTCAAGTATTCAATCCAACAGTGCAGATTTTGAAAATCAAAAGACGAAGACCGTCAACGATGTGATCTCAGCCTATTTACAGTTGCAGGTAACTAAAAATGCTTTCCAGAATTTTGATCGGCCTTTTGTCGGCCGGTTCGACGTTTATTTTCAAAAGCTCATCCTCAATTTTCGAAGAAGGGTAATCGGCCTGATCGAGTTTGTTCAATTCTTCGATACTTACCGCGACACAAAATTGGCGTCCTTTAATCTGGAGCAGGACTTCTGGCAGGCCCAGGAACAACTGAATTTCAGTTTGGGTATGGATGTTATCAAATAGGATGAGCACCAAAAACGAAAGTCACTTTATACTACGAAACAAAATGAAAACTCACCGATCCGTATTTTTTATACTACCCCTGGTGGTCCTGGGTATTAACTGCGGCAGCCACAAACCCGACCAAGCCAAGGGGCCATTTTGCCTTTCCGATTCGCTCATGAAAATTATTCAGTTTGACAAAGTTAAAATTCAACCCGTATTCAAAGAAATCAGAATGACCGGCAAAGTCTCCTTTGATGACGATCAAGTGGTAAGGATCTTTCCGCCCGTTTCCGGTGTCGTACAGGATATCAGTGTCTCCCTTGGCGACTATGTTCAAAAAGGGCAGGTACTCGCCAAGATAAGGAGTTCCGATATGGCCAGCTATAATTCGCAATACATTACGGCGGTAGCCAATCAATCTATTGCTCAACGGAATATGGAGTTTACCGAAGAACTTTATAAATCGGGAGCGGCGGCCGAAAAGGACTTAAGCATAGCGCGCGATAATTTTAAAATAGCCCTTGCTGAAAGTGAGCGCATCAAGCAGGTGCTGGCCATCTTCGGCGAAGGGGGTAATGACTATTATGTTGTCAAGGCACCGATTGCCGGCTTTATCGTGGAAAAGAAAATTACAGAAGGAACCATCATCCGTCAGGACGCTTCCGACAATGCGTTAACGATTTCCGATCTCAAGGATGTGTGGGTTTTGGCTAATGCGTTTGAACGGGACCTTGAGGAGGTTGATCTCGGTGATTCAGTAAGCGTCAAAACATTGGCCTACGATCGGGTTTATCGTGGAGTAGTGAATCGGATCTCACACACAATCGATCCTGTCACTAAGGCTAACAGGATTAGAGTGATCGTTAAAAATACCGATTTCAAACTCCAGCCAGAAATGTTTGCGTCAGTTACCATTAAGACGATCACAGAAAACAAACTTTCTTCTATCCACTCCAATTCGACTGTTTTTAACGAGAACCGCTATTTCATGGTGGAGTATAAGAATAAGTGCGATACAAAGGTTATCCCGATAACTCCCTATTCAGTGGTTGATGATATTATGTATTTGTATGAAAAAATACCGGACGGAACGCAAATTATATCCAAATACCAATTGATCGTTTATTCCAAATTAAGCAATGCAAACTAACCTGCTATGATTCGGTTTCTAAGAGGCATTATCACATTCGCGTTATCCAACAGGATTTACATATTGCTGGCGGGCATAGCCATCGTTGTTGCGGGTTACATCGGCTTTCTGGATACTCCCATCGTTGCCTTTCCTGACCTGACCAATACACGCATTACTGTGATTACCCAATGGCCGGGACGAAGTGCAGAGGAAGTGGAACGATTCATCACGATTCCTATCGAGGTGGAAATGAATACGGTACCCAAGCGCACCCTTGTCAGAAGTATCTCATTATTCGGGTTGTCTGTTGTGTATATCATTTTTGATGATCGGACCGAAGACTTTGAAGCGAGGCAATATGTTATCAATAAGCTTAATGACGTTGATTTTCCGGATAATATCCAGCCTTCATTAAATCCGCCTCAGGGACCGACAGATGAAATCTATCGATTTACACTAGAGTCAAAGCAGTTTAATGTTCGTGATATGAAGTCCATTATGGACTTTGTCATCGACCGGGGTATTAAATCAGTACCTGGAGTGGCGGATTTGGTAAGTTTTGGAGGGCAGGTCAAGACGTATGAAATATCCATTGACCCGGCTCTGTTGGTGCGGTACGAAATTACCATTGCCGATGTCTTCAACGCCCTTTCAAAAAGTAACATTAACGTGGGGGGCGATGTCATTGTTCATAGCCAACAAGCTTATGTAGTACGTGGACTTGGCCTGTTAACGAGTATTCATGACATAGAGAATGTGATTATCAATACGTATGGAGGGAATCCGGTTTTTATAAAAAATATCGGGCAAGTTCGGGAATCCTATCTAAACCCCTTAGGCCATGTTGGTCGTGATTCTACAGCTAACACTATTGAAGGAATCACAATTTTGAGAAAAGGAGAAGACCCGAGTCCGGTATTGGAGGCAATTCGTGAAAAGGTTAAGGAGCTGAATGAAAATGTACTGCCCGGCGATATGAAAATTATTCCATTTTATGATCGATCAGACCTGATCCATTACACGGTACATACCGTTACCCATAACTTAGTAGAAGGTATTCTGTTGGTTTGTCTGGTGGTGATGTTGTTTCTCGGCGATTGGAGGGCTACGGTTGTGGCTTCAGTTACCATTCCCTTTGCGTTATTATTTGCCTTCTTGTGCCTGCACGCCAAGGGGATGTCTGCCAATCTCCTTTCTCTCGGGGCTATCGATTTTGGTATTATCGTTGACGGGACGGTGGTTATGACGGAAGGACTTTTTATCGTCCTGGATAAAAAAGCCCAAACGATCGGGATGGAACGTTTTAATAAAATGTTCAAATTCGGCATTATCCGCAATGCCGGAAGGGATTTGTCGCGGTCTGTTTTTTTTGCAGCGCTGATTATACTTACTGCGTTGATCCCAATCTTTGCTTTTCAGCGCGTCGAAGGGAAAATGTTCTCTCCTTTGGCCTACACGTTAGGTTTTGCTTTGATTGGTGCGCTCATCGCTTCGATGACCATCGTACCGGTAATGGTAAGTTTCATGTTGAATAAGAATGTGGTGGAGAAACATACCCTACTAACCAGGGCCCTTCATTGGGTTTTTAACCACACCCTTACCTGGGTAGACCGCAATAGAAAATTTAGTTATACGGTCGCAGCCCTGGCCTGGGTCATAGCGATTTACTCGGCGTCCAATCTGGGTACTGAATTCCTGCCTCACCTCAACGAAGGTGCTATTTACATTCGGGCCCAAATGCCCTACAGTACGAGTTTGCAGCAATCGGTAGATATCAGCGAACGCTTGCAGAAGGTCATGGCGTCTTTCCCGGAAGTAAAACGGGTGCTTTCGCAAACGGGCCGGCCAAATGATGGAACCGATGCAACCGGTTTCTTTAATATAGAGTTCCATGCCGAACTATATCCCAAAGATGATTGGAAACGAAAGGTAACTAAGGAAGAATTGGTAGAACAAATGCGGGCCAAGTTGGAGGAGTACCCTGGAATTGTATTCAATTTTTCACAACCCATAATGGATAATGTGGAGGAGGCAGTGTCCGGCGTGAAGGGATCTTTGGCGGTGAAAATTTTTGGATATGATCCAATCGTATTGGAGAATTATGCGGATATCGTTGATAAAGAGTTAAAGAAGGTGCGAGGGGTTGAAGACTTAGGTATTATTCACCTGAAGGGTCAACCTGAAATTCAAATTACATTGGATCAGGATAAAATGGCGGCCTATGGCGTTACCGCAGCCGATGCCAACGCGGTGATCGAGATGGCAGTAGGGGGAAAAACCGTTTCGGAGAAATTCGAAGGCGAACGTAAATTTGATATCCGCGTCCGATATATGGCTGAAGACCGCAATTCAGTCGAAAATTTAAGCCGACTTTTGGTGCCCACGGTAAACAATTCTCAGGTGAAACTCGGAAGTATCGCTGAGATAAAACCAACCGCCGGAATGGCGTTTTTATACCGCGAGAACAATAGGCGCTTCATCGCCGTCAAATTTTCTGCACGGGGTCGCGATTTGGGAGGAACTGTGCAAGAAGGGCAGGAAAGGGTCAAAGCAGCAATTCCTAACTTACCCAAGGGCATGAGCATTGAATGGAAGGGCGAGTTTGAAAATCAGGTGCGGGCGACGGCGCGACTTCAAAAGGTAATCCCTATAAGCCTAGCCATAATTTTCATTTTGCTATTTACCGCCTTTGGCAATGTGCGGGATGCTGCGTTAATTTTTCTAAACGTTCCTTTCGGACTGATGGGGGGGATTCTTGCACTCCATTTAACCGGCACCAATTTTAGTATTTCCGCGGGGATTGGGTTTATTTGCTTATTTGGAGTTTCTGTTCAGGCAGGGGTTATTTTAATTTCTATTTTTAAAAATAACCTCCGCGATGGCATGTCACTCAGGGAATCCGTCTTTTACGGGACCCTCCGGCGGGTCCGGCCCGTCTTCATGACGGCGTTGATGGCGATTTTAGGATTGATGCCGGCAGCCTTGAGCACGGGCATAGGTTCGGAAACTCAGAAACCGCTGGCAATTGTTGTTATTGGCGGTCTTTTCACAGATATGATATTAGCTTTACATGTTTTTCCGCTTATTGTCGAGTGGGTGTATTCGCGATCTAAGAATATTAGTAAGTAAGTAAATGCGCGTTCTGGTTGTCGAAGATGAGCAAAAAATGGCTCTGGTGCTCAAACGAATACTTAACGAGCACGGTTATGTTGTCGATATCGCTGGCGATGGAAATGAAGGAGAGCAAAAAGTGAGGAATGAAAAGTACGACTTGCTCATCATCGATGTCATGTTGCCGCAACAAGATGGGTTAGAACTTTGTGCAAAAGTCAGAGCCCATAACACGTCCATCCCCATTTTGATCCTTTCTGCATTGGATGCAACGGATGACACAGTAAGCGGGTTGGAAGCCGGTGCCGACGACTATATGTCCAAACCGTTTGAATCCATCGAGCTGATTGCTCGCGTCAGGGCCCTCCTCCGAAGAGGTAGCGATTTAAAAAAAGGTTCTGTTCTATTGTGTGCCGATCTGGAACTTGACCTCTCCTCGCGCCTGGCCAAAAGAGCCGGAAAAATGATTCAGTTAACATTAAAGGAATTTACGCTTCTGGAATATCTGATGCGCAACAAGGGGAGGGTTTTGTCGCGCGCTCAAATATCCGAGAAAGTCTGGGAGCGCCCCTACGATCTTAACGACAACAATGTCGATGTGTACATCAATCTCCTTCGCAAGAAAGTGGACCGGGGGTACGAAGCTCCGTTGATTCATACCATGGTCGGCATGGGGTACTTAATCCGCGAGCCGTATGCCTAAGCGAACAAGTCTTAAGTGGCGAATTGAGCTCGTCTTTACGCTGATCGTTGTGGTTATGTTGTCCGCGTTTGCTTTAACGATCTACATTTTTTCCAGTGAGACTCAACAAACTATATTTTTTGACCGTTTATTTGAGCGGGCCAAAACCACAGCCGATCTTATTCTCGAAAAAGATGAGTTGGATTCCGCATCGTTTAAGAACATCGAAAAAATATTTGCGCGCAGTCTACCGAGCGAAAATATTGAAGTCTACAACAGTAAAAATGAACGGATTTTTTTCGAGCCCAAAGGGTTGGGCGCTCCCCAGGCATCTCTGTCCTGGCTGAACGACGTCCGTCATCGTAAAAAAATTGCCACCTCTTTGGGTGGTGATCAACAGGTGGGAATCCTGTATGACGATAATCAGGGAAGATTTGTTATTTCCATCAAAGCCCACGATACCAATGGGCTGCTAAAAATTGAACGTCTCAAGATTTTGTTGTCGGCCTCCTTACTGATTGCCATTGTGGTTACCTCCTCGGCCGGGTGGATTTTTGCCAATAACCTGGTAGGTCCTTTTAATCAACTCATCCGCGAGTTGGAAAGTATTACCGAACATAATTTGCATAGCCGCATCAGTGAAATAAGTAACGCCTCGGAGATCAGAAATCTGGTCGAAAACATAAACCGATTGCTCATTCGGCTCGAGGGTTCATTTATGGCGCAAAAGGTCTTTATTGCCAATGTATCGCATGAAATCAGAACTCCTCTTTCCATCATTCTGGGCGAGCTTGAAATCGCGGCCATGGAAAGGAATGAAGACTTACGAAAGGTTCATTTGGAATCCTTCCGGCAAGAGGTCATCCGGCTGGTCCATTTGAGTGAGCAGTTGCTTTGGCTGGCCCACGCTTCGCGTGACAAAAATGACATTTATTTTTCGCGCTTAAGGATCGATGAAATAGTGTTGGACGCTGTGCAAAGCCGGCGCAACCACGGCAGAAAGATAAACGTCAATTATGCTATAAACCCCGTGGATGACTCTATATTAACGGTGACAGCGAATAAAGACCTGTTGCGCGCACTTTTTATTAATTTGATCGAAAATGCCGTGAAGTTCAGTCCTGCAGAAAAAGAAGTGGATGTCGTCATTGAAGCTTCCGAACGCCGAATCAGCGTTCGCGTAAATGATCAAGGCCCGGGAATGTCGCCGGAAGAGCTGCTCTATATCTTTAAGCCCTTTTACAGGAGTAATAGGAACGGAAACCAGCCTAATGGAAATGGAATAGGGCTGTATTTGTGCAAGCAAATAGCCACCATCCACAACGCTGATATTTCTGTACAATCCGCTCCTCAAATCGGGAGCTCGGTAACGCTGGAATTCAAGGGTAAATTTCCATTGAGCTATAATTAAGAGCATCTCTAAGACTTCCGTAGACGTTCTCCACGTTGAAAAGAGAAAGGTTGAGGAAAAAAACACGCTTTTAGATTTCCTTTGATACATTTGATCTCATTACACATGCCTGAAGTCAGACACGAATGGTACGAAATCGGAGATATCAAAACGCTTGATTCGCCGGCCCTTGTTGTCTATCCGGAGCGGATCAGGCAAAATATTCAAGCATCAATAGCCGCCGTCAAAGATGTGCAGCGCTTACGGCCGCACGTCAAAACGCATAAGTCAAGAGAAGTTTCACAGTTGTTGATGAGTGCGGGCATCCGTAAATTCAAGTGCTCGACCATCGCGGAAGCGGAGATGTTGGGTATGTGTGGTGCCGATAATGTGGTTCTGGCCTATCAACCCATTGGGCCCAAGGTGCAAAGGCTTATTAACGTGGTAAAGAAATATTCCACAACAAAATATTCTTGCCTTATTGATAATCGTCTGTCAGCCAAAAGGATATCCGACGCATGTATTCGGAATGGTCTTACCCTTTCGGTTTATGTTGATTTAAATATAGGGCAAAACCGTTCCGGAATAACTCCGGGAATGGATGCATTAGAATTGTACAAAGAAGCCGCCGGTTTACCCGGGATAACACCTATGGGGTTGCATGCCTATGATGGTCACATCCGGACCAGCGATTTTGTTTTACGAACAAGGCAATGCAACGAGGCGTTTAGTCACGTCGAAGACTTGAAAGAAGAGTTAATGAACAATGGTTTTCCGGAGCCGTTGATCATTGCCGGCGGATCGCCCACATTCCCGATTCATTCAAAAAGAAGAACGATTGACTGCAGTCCGGGCACATTTGTTTATTGGGATAAAAGTTATCTTGACACCTGCGCCGAACAGGATTTCATTCCCGCTGCTGTTTTAGTTACACGGATTATTTCTTTGCCCGGTGCAACTAAAGTATGTGTGGATCTCGGCCACAAATCGGTTGCCTCCGAAAACGACATCAGCCGGAGAGTATTTTTTTTGAACGCCGAAGGTCTTACACCCGTGAGTCAAAATGAAGAGCATCTGGTTCTGGAAGTTCCGGCCGGGCATCATTTTGAAGTGGGAGATGTTTTATATGCTTTACCGTTTCATATTTGTCCTACGGTGGCCTTGTATGAACGAGTCTATACAATTGAAAACGGTAAGATCAGCGGTGAATGGAAAAATATTGCCAGGGACCGGAAAATCGTGTGCTAATCATTGAATACCCTGTACACGATCGTTGAATTTACTCTACACTAACGGCCAAGCCCAATCGGTCTCATAACTCCCTCTACGGCAAAAGTTGCTTGAATGACCTAGGTTCCAACCAAACGACGGCTGAAGACGTGAATGTCCAATGATAAAATAGTAGAATGTTAAGGCATGAAAATGGTATTGAACTTTGAACCAGGTAAATTGGTTAGCACGTAAGCCGGCAATTGCGTTTGGGTTTTCCAACACCTCTATTCGGGGTTTCCTTCATCATAACTCCGGGTTATCCCAGTTAACCAAGTGGCGCCAGTCAGAGGGCACATTGTTTTTTCCATACGTCCATCTGGATTTTAAAGCGGTGGTGCGCTAATTTATTGCTAATGCGTTCAGACAAGTTTGTAAAATAATTGACAGATGCTTACTACTTATAAAACCAATGCCGAAAACGAAAGACAGCAATAAGTTTATCAATACCGTCGATGAATGTATTTCGAATGGCGTTAAGAATGGAATTTTTCAAGTCTCTCTTGAGGATGAATATTTGAATGGTCGGGAAGTAACCATTGCCGGTCAACGTGTTGTCAACTTTGGTTCTTGCAGCTATTTGGGATTGGAAGTCGACGAAAGACTCAAGCAGGGCGCCATCGATGCTACACTTCGGTTTGGCACACAATACTCTTCTTCGCGTTTGTTTTCGGCGTGTAACCTGTACGAGGAATTGGAGGATTTGTTTTCTAGAATTTTTGACAATAACCCTGCGGTTTTAGCGGCTACTACCACGCTTACGCATATGGCCGCATTGCCTATTCTGGTACAGGATAACGACTTAGTGATACTTGATCATCAGGTACATGGGAGTGTGCAACTGGCCGTGCAACTTTTGAAAGCAAGGGGTACGAAAGTTGAAATGATAAAGCATAACCGTATGGATATGCTGGAAGATTTTATAAAAGAAAACCCAAACAAATACAACAAAATCTGGTACATGGCGGACGGGTTATACTCCATGTATGGCGATTACGCGCCGTTAAAAGACATCGGCGATTTAATGGAAAAGTATTCCACCTTTCATTTTTACGTCGATGATGCCCACGGCATGAGTTGGGCAGGAAAGAATGGAAATGGTTATGTGTTAAGTCAAATGGCTATGCATCCTAAGATGGTCTTGACTACTTCCCTGGCGAAAGGATTTGGAACCGGTGGAGGGGTAACGGTATTATCGGACAAGGAGATGATGCGGAAGATCGTAACCTGCGGCAGTTCCTACACGTATTCCGGTCCTGTTCAACCGCCCATGTTAGGCGCCTCCATCGCCAGCGCTAAAATACATTTGACCGATGAGATCGATGTGCTTCAAAGCAAGCTTGTAACAAAACTTGAATTGACACGGCAGCTCATTGAGCAATACGATCTCCCGTTGGTGCTGCCTTCGAATTCACCCATATTTTATATCGGCTTGGGTTTACCGCGTGTTGGTTATAATATGGTGAAACGTCTGCTTCGCGAAGGGTTTTATACCAACATCGGAATTTTTCCCGGGGTTCCAGTCAAATGTTGCGGCCTTCGATTAGCCATTACAAACGGGCAAACTCAAGAGGATATAAATAACGTGCTGGATGCTTTTCAGTATCATTTTCCGAGGGTATTGGACGAAGAGGGCCAGTCGATGGATGATATTATTAATAATTTTAATCTGCCTTTCGAAGAAACTAAAAAAAGATACGGCGCTATACCCCAAACCCCCGACACAAGTACATTTACTGTCCAGCACGAAACGACTATCCACAACGTAGATAAGGAAGTGTGGAATACCCTTCTGGCTGACAAAGGTAGTTTCGACTGGGAGGGCTGCCGGTTTATTGAGGAAACATTTTGTGATAATCCGGAACCCGAAAACAACTGGAATTCACATTACCTGATCATGCTGGACCAGAATAAAAAGCCGGTTCTTGCCACTTTTTTCAACGAGTTGCTCTGTAAAGACGACATGATCGCTTCCGCCGATGTATCCCGGCAAATAGAAGAAATCAGAAAAAATGACCGATACTACTTGACGTCGAAGGTGGTAATGATGGGATCTTTGCTCAGCCTTGGCGATCATCTCTACATCGACAGAGGTAACCCTCAATGGAAGAGCGCCATCCTGGAAATGGTTAAAATCATGAACGAAGTGAAACTCCAATGTGGGGCAAACTCGATCCTTTTGCGTGATTTTGATACTCCTGATACGGAGCTTAGCGACTTCCTTGCGAAAGAGGGGTTTTTCCGGTCGGATATGTTTAATGATCATGTCATTGAAAATCTTAATTGGAGCACGAACGAGGAATTTCTACAGACATTGTCCGCTAAATCAAGAGTACATCTGAGAAAATATATTTTGCCCAATCAACCCTTATTTTCAGTACGAATAAACGCTCAGATCGACCCCAAAACATTCGACGATAAAATCAATCTGTACAGGCAGGTAAAAGACCGCGGGTTTGATATGAACACCTTTTATCTGCCGGACAAATTCTTTCACAACATTAATAAGTTCGATAACTGGGAAATCATTGAGTTGACATTAAATGATAGTAATAGTCCGGAAACAATGGGCTTTGGTATATGTTACAAGTCTTCGGCCGGAAATTACATTCCCCTGATTGTGGGCCTGAATTATAATGCGAATCAACAGTATGGTACCTACCGTCAGATTTTATTTCAGGCCGTAAAGAGGGCCGCATACCTCCAATGTAAGAAACTTTACTTTGGATTTGGTGCTGATATTGAAAAGCATAAGTTCGGAACCAGGCTTATAAAGAAGTCTGCCTACATTCAATCCGACGACAACTACAGTATGGAATCGTTAAGCACTTTCCAACAAGTAAATGACGCCAAATGAATGAGAAGAAATACAGATACGTTACCATCTGGCAGGAAGAAGCCTGTGAGGGTATTATATTCGGGGTTTATTCCCCAAAACTCGACATCGACGTCGCTATTGCCAAAGAATTGGTCGATAACAGGCTGGACTATATGGAAGGCAAACCCGTTTATACGCTAATTGATTTTACCAATGTAAAATCAACAACAAAAGAAGCACGCGATTATATGAATAATCCGGACGGTGGATTGAAAGGCCTTTTAGGCGGAGCATTCTTGTCGAACAACGTAGTGGCAACGTTATTTGTCAATCTCTATCTTAAGGTAAGCAATCCAACCATTCCTGCTAAATTTTTTACCTCCAAAACGGAGGCAATAAATTGGCTAGAAAAAATAAAAACTGAAAAGGCCCAATCTGTCTGAGAAAAGGATCATTATTAAACTAATTTCTAAAAATGGAAGTAATCGACACTCAGGTAAAGACCGCACCTCTAAAGGCAGAGGCATTAGATAAGTTATTGGGGCTCACTGAGGCCTTGCTCTCGGGTGATTATTCAAAACGTATCATTTCGGATTTTGACGATGATGTTCTTACTAAAATTGCCAATAATTTAAACCGGTTTTTTGACCAGACGCAGCTTAACTCCATTGTTTCTGTCGATAGCCCGGATCAAACTATTAATTCATTTATTGATGTCATCAGCTCATTTGCGAATCTCGATTTTAGACAGAAGCTGTCGATATCGCAAAACGGAACAATCCTCGATGCGATTGCCACCGGCATCAACGTACTTGGCGAAGAATTGGAACAAACCGCTGCCTCAAAGAAGGAATTGGAAGCAGAGCGAAATCGCTTAGCCGAAGCACAGGCTATAGCAAAAGTAGGCAGCTGGGAATTGGAATTTCCCTCTTTTCGGTTAGTATGGTCCTGCGAAGCTTACCGGATATTCGAGATTGACCAAAAACCCGCTGATCTTCTCTATGAAGCCTACCGAAAAAAAATCCATCCGGAAGATCTTGACAAGGGGGATTATTTTATAAAGAATGCAATTGATGATGGTGCAGATTTTGCCGTGGAGTTCAGGGTGATATGCGAGAATAACACCGTCAAACATATTCTTTGCCTGGGTGAAACTATAAAAAACGGGCTTGGAAAGTTAGTGGGCTTGAAGGGAACGATTCAAGATATTACCGAACGCAAGCTGGTCGAAGTAAAGCTTAAAGAAGCCAGAGAATATGCTGAGGATGCTAATGAGGCGAAGAGCCGCTTCCTGGCCAACATGAGCCATGAGATTCGGACTCCGCTAAATGCCATCCTTGGCCTTACCGAGATCATGATCGGCGAGGGTGTAAATGAATCCAATCAGAAGTATCTGGAATTGATAAGCAGTTCCGGCAAAAACCTGAAGAAATTAATCAACGACATTCTTGATTTCAGCAAAATAGAAAGTGGAAAGCTGCAGTTGGAGGCGATCACCTTCAATTTTAGCGAGGCGATAAACTCGAGCATTAATCCTTATAAATTCCTGGCGAAACAGAAAGGGCTTACATTGTTATGTCATATCGATGGATCCATACCTAACCAGGTGATCGGCGACCCCACCTGCGTTTCCCAGATCATGTCGAACCTGATTAGCAATGCTATTAAATTTACAGACGAAGGAACTATCGAGGTCACCCTTTCCCTGTTGGGTCGAAAGGGTGATGAAGCCGTCATACAAGGAATTGTTGCAGATACCGGGATTGGCGTTCCACAGGGGAAAAAGCACCTGATCTTTCAGAGTTTTACCCAAGCCGACGAAACCGTAGCCCGTAAATACGGCGGCACGGGTCTGGGACTGAGTATTGTGAAAAACTTGTTGGAACAAATGAAAGGTAGCATTACCGTGCAAAGCCCCGCTGACCTGGTTTTGAACCGGGGATCGGCATTTACGTTTTCTATGAAACTTAAATTGGCAACCGCCAGGCATACCCATGTGACACCCGAAGCCAGTACCCCGCAGGGAAAGTTAACCTTTAAGAAATTGGTGCATATTTTGATTGTTGACGACAACAAGATCAATCTGTTGGTAGCTAAAAAGATGGTAAAAAAATTTGGCGCCAATGTAACCACGGCAGAAAATGGTCTTGACGCCATCCAACTGGTTAAAGTCAATGAATATGACATGGTGCTTATGGACATTCAAATGCCCGGGCTTGATGGCTATGAAACTACTATCGAATTGCGAAAAATGAATTTTCTAAATCCCATTCTGGCTTTATCGGCCAATGCGTATAAGGCAGACATACTGAAAAGCCAGAGCTCAGGCATGAACGATCATATTCAGAAACCGTATACTGAGCAGCAATTGTTTGAGGGGATCAACAAATTCTTTGAACTCTGAAAATTTGATTTTCGGAACATGACCTAAAGAGGATATAAATGCCACTTAGAAAAAGCAGCAGCAAAAAAGCGTTTGAACAGAATCTGAAAACAGAAATAAAGGCCGGAAAACCAACCCGGCAGGCACTGGCTATCGCCTACAGCGTACAACGAAAAGCCCGGAAGAAGAAAGCCGGATAGAATGATTCATCCGGCTATTCCCGTTCCGGGCTCTCGGCTTGAACTGCAGTGCGCCGAACAAAAAATTATTGAGGTTTCTTGCGGTGGAGCGGGTTACCATTCTGATCAAACCAGTGGGTTTTGGTTTCTCCTGATTTGGTCAGCACAACTTTGTAGCGCGTACTTTCGGCATTTCGGGAAACACTGGAGACTGTCCATCCTGCATAGTCAGAGCCCTTTAGAGTGGTTTGCAAACCCGCAGGTATGTCAGCCGAAGCAACCGCAACCATGTTCTGCATGGACCGGTGTTTGGTGGTGTCACCTTGGGATTGAGCCTTTACTCCAACGGCGGTCAAACCAATCAGGACAAGAACAGAAAACATTAACTTTTTCATAGTTTTTATTGTTTTTGGTTTTAAAAGAATTCAAAACGAACATCGCTAAAAATCCGCGAGCCAGCGATCAGACCAGGCTGATAATAAACGAGAAGGAACCTGAATTAGTATGTAAATTAGCCGAACGGCTAGCGTGTTACAGATAGCTTTGCCATGTACGGGGAAAAGTAATGGTGTGCGGCGCAATAGATTTACGAGAATTGAGTGTGTGGCGGGCCTTAAGTCCTCACCGATTCGGAGCCGGCCTTTCAAAAGTGAGTAATTGGATAAATTCGCCAAAATCCATAGAGCCTGGATTATTTCTTCTATCCCCATCATAGGTGAGGGCATCGGACGATTTAAGGGTCCACCCAAAAGCTGCCATATAATTAATAACTTCACCCACGTTCTTTAATTTACCATCCGGATCCTGCGGAAACATTTGCTTTGTGTCAAGTAAAATTCCTTGCTTGCCATTGGGCATCGTCACCAGCGGACTCCTGGATGCTCCGTTGGCGTCATACACAACCTGGTTTCCTTGATAGAGTACTCGTACAAATACCGTTGCATATTCTTTTGTCTGCGGCTGTTCGTTGGTGGTTTGCTGCCCGAGCGCCTCCGTGACAAAAAATGGTACCGAAATCAGGGGGATCAAAATTCTTAGTGCTGTTTTCATGTTTCAGAAGTTAGGAAATTAAAGGTATAAAATTTTGACCCTCCTTGGATATCAGCCCGTCTAAAAGGGTGTGCAGAGTGCCTGGACATCTACTTAATTATGAGTTTAGGTAAAGTGATATATATCATTGATTATCAAATTATTAATACATAACAAAATCCTCACAGATACTTCAACCACCTGCTTTCCCGATGCTTAGCCTTATACCCGACATACCACCGGCAAGCGTAATACAATATCGTCAGGTCGATCACAAACACGAAATAGAGGAGAGGAAGGCTCCATCTTGAACCTTCAGGTACCGAAGCGAAGGGCGCATAAGCATACCATTCCTGATGAAAAGCATTCAGCCGAATGAAGTTGACAACCAACGCACTGATGTGAATGAGCGGAATGTGCATCAGATAATAAAAGAAAGGCACCCGGCCAAAGATGGTCAATACTCCGGCCAGCCGGCCGCGCACTTTTTCAGCCAGTGGAAGAAGCGCAATTGTGGGCCCAAGGGTCATCAGCAGGAAGAGTTGTGAAGCAGGATATTTTTGTTGATTTAACAATCGGAAGATAAACGGCGGCGCCTCTTGAGATACCGGTTGTAATACGATACGTAACGTTCCCGCAATAAGAAAAAGTGCAATGGCCGAAAAACCAATCTGCAAACAGAGCCTTCTCCTTTTTCCAGGTTCCAGCAACAGGATTGTACCAAAGCCATACCCCGCCGCCATTACCCCGATCCACGGAATAAGCACATAAAGGATCCTGATCCACGGCCAGGACTCTAAGCCGGAAGAATAAAAGAATTCCCAGAAACCTCCTACCGATACTTTCAGGGACTCCGGAAGCATTCGGGGCACCAGCGAGAATAGCTGCTGAAAAAAAATAATCAACAAGCCGATTACCCCGGTGACCGAAGGCCGCAGGCGTACGAACAAGGCCAAAAGGACCATGCACCATCCCAGCATCCAAATGACGCCGGCCAATACAAACTCAGAGTAGTTGAGATTAAAGGTCCAGCCAAAACGGATCAATGTCAACTCAAGGAACACAAGTAAGAGACCGCGAGTAACGAGAAATTTTGCCAGCATTCCGGTATTGCTCAGTTTTTTGCCGTGAAGAAAGGCAGCTGTGCCTGCTAAGAAGACAAATGCCGGAGCGCAAAAGTGGGTAACCCAGCGAGTAAAAAAAATTCCCGGGTCAGGTCCACCGGCTGGCAAGCCGGAATAGACGCGTACGTGATCGATCGCCATCAAGACCATCACAGCGCCGCGTAAAATATCGATGGACCGCACCCGTGCAGTTCCGGAAAGTTCTTGGGTAGACATAATGGTTGAATTACGATGCGATATCAAAGTAAAGATTTGCTTTATTTTGTCAAAACGCTATTCTAAAAATCTTTAGGCGGACTTTTCACCATCGTCACGTCCTGGAAAGTGCCGTCATACTTACTAATGAATTCAGTTTGGCCGTAATACATGAATTACTACCATTTCAGCGACATTACCGGGACATTATCGCGACCTTTACGGGATATGCCTTCGGGCTACCTTCAGATTACCTTCACACTACTTCTATAGCTTCGTCTGGAACCGAAGGGGGCTTTGCTTTTCGCGACTCCTTTCTTCAGTTTTAACCAGCTAAATTTCTTTGCTACGGAGGCTGGTCTAGCCGTTTGATGATGACCTGCAATCTTATTCTGGGATTATTTAAAAGTCCGTTTAATTAGCTCAAGACTTTGAAATGTAGTCGCCGGCATTGCACATGCTGACTCGCATTTCCAACTTTCTTTTATGAATTCGTGTCTATTGGGCGGGGATTTTAAACCGAATTTCCAATTATGCTCGCCAGGTTTTTTTGCACATGCGTTTTGTTCATTCTTTGGTCGTGCAAAAATTCTAATTTGAATATCGAGAATCCCGGAACCTGGTCAGTAGCCCCAGAATTTGGAGGTCCTGCGCGATCGGGCGCATTCGAGTTTACCATTCAAGATCTTCCCGAAGGGCCTTGTGCGTTTGTTGGATCAGGATATGGCGGTGCAAATGGAATTCAGTATTTAAAGGATGTTTGGATGTTCAACCTCAATATAGGAATTTGGACTCAGGTGGCTCCTTTCCCCGGAATAGGCCGGGAGTTGTCGATAGCGTTTAGCATTGGACATGTAGGCTACGTAGGCACTGGATACAACCGCTATTACACCACCAAGGCCTTGCCCGATTCCGCCAATTTAGGTGATTTTTGGGCGTTTTATGCCGACTCAACGACGATGACGATTGTAAACGGAACCCAGCAATTGTTTCTTGGCAAGTGGAAACAACTTCATAATTTTAGAGGAAGCCCACGTTATGCCGCGGTCGCATTTACGGCGAACGGACTTGGATATGTGGGTACGGGTTACGACGGAAATTATTATAATGACTTTTGGAAGTACTATCCCGGAACAGATGCGTGGGAGCTGGCTTTCCCGATGCCGGCTGACAAACGAGAAGGGGCGATGTCCCTGACCTTTGATGGGGAGATATATGTTTTTGGCGGGGATAGTAATGGGCTTCAGGAATTCGACCTGTGGCGTTTCGATCCCGTAGCGGTAAGTGAGCAGCAAGCCTGGGTGAATGTATCAGAGGCTATCATGAATGGTAACTATTATGATTTCAAGGCCGCTGTACGAAGGAGTAGCGCGTGTGCCTTCACCTTGAATAATGTCGGGTATGTCGTGTGTGGAACCATAAGCAGTCAACCCACTACTTTGTGTTATCAATTTAATCCCATTAACGGGGATTGGGTAAAGATGACGGCGTATGAGAGGTCAGCCAGGTCGCAGGCTGCATGTTTTGTGTTAGGCACAAATTCGAGCGCTCAAAGAGGTTTCGTTACAACAGGTGCAGTGGGCACGAAGCAACTGGATAACATGGATGAGTGGCTACCGTAGGATAATATAGCAAAGCGAACATGACCGCAGGCGCACATGGAAGTCCGAATATGAACGTAAGACGTAAAACCGATTATGGAATCAGATTCAAAACCGACGTTTCATAGATGGCATAGGCATTGAATAAGACAGTCTGAAAAACCGCGGTCTTTATGCTCCAACACCATCTTCTCCTGATCTATAGAAACTTCAAACGTTTCAGAAGCACTTTCTTCATCAACTTAATTGGACTTTCCACCGGACTGGCCTGTACCGTGCTGATCTATCTTTGGGTGAGAGATGAACTGAACATCGATAAGTTCCATGATACCGATAAGCGCCTGGTTCAAGTCATGGAAAACGGAAAAGAAGTTGACGGCATCAAGACCGGGCAATCCACTCCCGATCTTCTCGCCGAAACGATGATCAAGGAGTTGCCGGAAATTGAATACGCAGTCTCGGTCACCCCCAATAAATGGTTTGGAAAATTTACCCTTACGGTAGGGGAAACAAATACCAAGGCAATCGGACAATATGCGAGCCAGGATTATTTTAACGTGTTTTCATATCCCCTTTTGCAAGGCGACAAAAATCGGGTGTTGGCCGGCAAAAATTCGATGGTTATCTCGGAAGCCTTGGCCATCAAACTTTTTGCTACAACCCGAAATGTGGTGGGTAAATCATTGGACTTTCAGGTACTTGGTTTTAAAGAATCAGTACTGGTGTCCGGTGTTTTTAAGGGCACTCCGGCCAATTCGACGGAGCAATTTGATTTTGTTGTGTCCTATGAATTATGGAAAGACTTGTCGTTAAAAGTCGGGCGCCCTATTCACTGGGGCAACAACGGGCCCTATACCTACCTCGTATTGCGCCCGGACGTGAACCTAAGTTCGTTCAACAAGAAAATTGCAGGATATGTAAAATCAAAGGATAAAAATTCGAACGATGACTTGTTTGCCGTCCGTTATTCCGACCTGTATTTGTATGGAACTTATCATAATGGTGTCCAAGCGGGTGGACGGATTGAGTATGTAAAACTGTTTTCCATTATTGCGTTTTTTATCATTGGCATTGCCTGCATCAACTTTATGAACCTTTCCACCGCGAAGGCATCACGGAGGGTAAAGGAAGTGGGAATAAAGAAAGCGATCGGAGCCGATCGCAAAACATTGATTGCGCAGTACCTGGGCGAGTCTATATCCATGGCATTCTTATCTCTGGGGTTAGCTGTTATTTTTGTTCAACTCCTTCTGCCCCAATTCAACGGGATCACCGGAAAGCAGTTAACGCTTCCGGTAGACTCGGGTTTCATTTTATGGGTCGCCGGCATCACGCTGCTTACCGGGGTTATTGCCGGAAGCTACCCGGCCTTGTACCTCTCAGGGTTTAATCCGGCGGCCGTGTTAAAAGGAGAATTCAATACGTCGGCGGGTGAGTTATTTGCCCGGAAGGGATTGGTGACGTTTCAGTTTACGCTCTCGGTTATTTTGATCGTGTCGGTGTTGGTCGTGTATAAGCAAATCGAATTTGTGCAAACCAAAAACCTGGGCTATGACAAAGACAACATCATCTATTTCGACAAGGAAGGTAAAGTGGCTGAGCACCAGGACGCATTCTTTTCCGAAGCCATGACTATACCTGGAATTTTGCATATATCGAGTATAGCTACAACCCTTGTCGGCAGCAACAGTTCTACGGAGGGCCTGCAATGGGAAGGTAAAAACCCGAATGACATCATCAAGTTTGAGAATGTTACGGTAAATTACGATATGATTGAAACGCTGGGTATTCCCATTCTCAGCGGTCGTGCGTTCTCGCGCGATTTCAAGACCGATGATAATGGCATCATCTTTAATGAGGCCTCTATTTATGTAATGGGGCTCAAGGATCCGGTTGGAAAAACCGTCAATCTTTGGGGAAATACCATGACCATTATTGGCGTGGTCAAAGATTTTCATTTTGAATCCCTTCACGAAAGCATAAAACCTCTTTTCTTTTTATTGAGCCCTGACAAAACGTTGAAAGTGATGGCGAAAATTGAGGCGGGCAAGGAGAAAAAAACGATTGAAAACCTGGAGAAGCTATATGCCAGATTCAATCCCGGATATTCGTTGGATTATCGATTTCTCGACACCGACTATCAGGCCCAATATGCTTCCGAAAAAAGAGTTTCTGTCTTGTCCCGATATTTTGCCGGCTTGGCCATTCTGATTTCCTGCCTGGGATTATTTGGTTTAGCAGCCTTCACAGCGGAACGAAGGATAAAAGAAATTGGCATCCGGAAGATACTGGGCTCCAGTGAGTTGGGCATTGTCTACCTGTTGTCTTCTGAGTTTACAAAAATTGTTCTTGCCGCCATTGTCATCGCCCTCCCTGCCAGCTATTTGCTAAGTACATATTGGTTGATGAGCTTTGAATTTAAAATTGAATTGCAAGGGTGGTATTTCCTCGATGCTGGCCTTTTGGCACTGGCCATAGCCTGGCTCACTGTGGGTACGCAAGCCATAAAAGCAGCCAGAGTTAATCCCGCAAACAGTTTGCGGTCTGAATAAATAGTAGCCTTTTGTCTTTAGCTTTTTGCCTTTAGCTTCAATTCCTAGTCATCCACTTAACATCAACACTTGAACATATCAACACCTGAGTACATCAGCACCTCAGCACATTTCCTGCATCACTTGTCCAATGTGGTGGTAAACAAGGATTTATCCTTTAAGTAGACTCCGATCCAAATTAACGTGAGCAACAACGGGGCCACGTTAGGGTGGTGCCCGGCAATTTCAATAGCCGTCGCACCGCCTAAATAGCTGCACACCAGAAAAAAACCCAATCGCCAGGTTCCAGGGATCAGAAACAACACGGCACAAGTCATCTCCAGCAAGGCCAGGGCCGGAAGCGGAAAATAGGGGAGGAAACCGATCTGCGTTAAGCCATCAACAACCTTAGGTGCAGCCATAAATTTTAAGACGGAACTAAAGACCATCATCAACGTGGGGAGAACGGTCAATGCAATCGAGGCAATTTTTTTAGCTTTCATGATTATTTCTTTTACAATGGGTTTGACAAACATACGAAATAGGGTATAAGACTCCCGGTTTAATTTACGGGTCTGTGAAAGATGATTTGTCTAAAATTCAGCGAATGGCGCTACCTTATATCGAATTCCTATAACCCGTATGAAATTTCGCGGTGAGAAATTTGGAAGTATGAAACGGCTGAGCCACACGTTATCACGGCTATTCAAAACAGGTCTGGCGGCCGTGTTGTTCCTTTCCCTTTCTCTTAAGGCGGAGGCTCAGGGCGATGACTATAATAATCATTATAAAGGACTATTAGGGAACCGATTCGACACGTTGGAGAACTGGAGCTGTCATTTTCAATTCACGACGATAGAGCAAGGCCATCCGACATTTCATGCATTATACTCAGGTCAAAACAGCTTGCAACCTGCTTCGGAAAGTCATCTCTCGGTTACGTCTACTTTATTTTTAGGGAGGAGGTTGTGGCAGGGGGCATCAATTTTTCTCGATGCGGAAATTGCCGGGGGCGAGGGTATGAGCTATTCGTTGGGGCTTGCCGGAGCCGCTAACGGCGAAACATTTCGGATAGGAAACCCGGCTCCGGCTTTATATGTAGCTCGTGGGTATTTTGAGCAAAATATTGCTTTACGAAGTAATTTACCTACCGAACACCGCAGCGGCGAACAAAACAAAATAGCGGACAATGTTCCAACGTCAAGAATAACAATCACCGTTGGTAAATTTAGTTTGGCAGATTTTTTTGATGACAACGCATACAGTCACGACCCGCGCGGCGAATTTATGAATTGGGCATTGATGGATAATGGAGCCTGGGATTATCCCGCTAATACACGCGGGTACACATGGGGTGCCGTCGTGGAATTATTTGAGCCCGGATATGAAGTAAGGCTATCCAGCGTTCTGGTTCCAAAAATTGCCAATTCGGAGATCTACGACTTGGATATTCATAAAGCCCATGGCGAAACCGCTGAGTTCGTCAAAAAATTCAACGTACTGAACTACCCGGGAACGATCCGGATTTTAGGATTTGCTAATTTTTCGCGTGCGCCGCGCTATGCGACAGCGGTACAGCAAATGAGTGAAGGGGATAGCGCGCTGATCAAAGTAATACGAGGTCAACTGGCAGGTGGTCAATATGGCGGAGTGAAATACGGATGGGGCTTAAACGTTAGCCAACAACTTTCAACCCGGCTTGGATTGTTTTCGCGCGTGGGTTGGAACGACGGTCAAACGGCAACGTGGGCCTTTACGGAAATTGATCGGACGGCAAGCGCGGGTATACGAATCCGCACAGATATTGAAAAGCGTCCTGATAACAATTTTGGGCTTGCCTTTATTGTTAATGGGATATCAGCGGCCCATCGCAATTATCTGAATGCCGGCGGATATGGTTTTATCTTGGGCGATGGGAGACTGACTCACTATGGAGAGGAACAGATTGTGGAGGCCTTTTATAAAGTAAAATTAATCCCCGCTGTATGGGTTACAGCCGACTACCAGTTTGTCGTAAATCCTGGATACAATAGAGACCGGGGTCCCGTACAAATTTTTGCTCTACGCACACATATTGAGTTTTAATTTTTTCCCAAGCGACGGTTACCTAAGGGTGGCAACAGGTCTAAATGATGTTGTTGCATAAGCTAATCGAATGCGAGTCGAATTTTCGTGGAAAAAACCTCCCATTCTGGGAGGGTTAACCCTAATCAAAATCGCATAATAGTCCATTTGCGCTCCGAAACCGATTGCGATGATGCTGGCTGCATGATTGTACTATATGTTCTAACTTTGCAGAATTTATCCATGCTATGACCCACAGAATTGCAGTTATTGTCTTACTAAGTTTGACCCTTTCAAAGGCTTTTAGTCAAACCATTACCACTTCGGCCATTTCCGGCAGCCCGTTTTGTGCCGGGGCCACCGTTAATGTGCCATATACGATTACTGGAATATTTTTCGGCGGTAATGTCTTCACAGCGCAGTTGTCCAGTTCGACTGGAAGCTTCGCAAGTCCGGTAAACATTGGTACTCTGGTTTCGGTGGGGGCAGGAACAATCGTTGCACAGATACCAGCAACTCAGGGTACAGGCGCTGGCTATCGTATCCAGGTAGTGAGCTCAAGTCCGGCCGTCACCGGTACTCCAAATACAACAAACCTGACCATAAATGCGATAGCACTCAATGCGCCGACTTTTGCCGGAACTACATTTTGCCAGGGTGTAGGTTTCAACGTGACTTATTCTTTCCCTAACGGTTGCGCTTTTCAAGCAGGTAATGTTTTCACCGCTCAACTGTCCAACTCAGCCGGAAGTTTTGCATCCCCTACAAACATCGGAACCGTTACAGCGACAGCGGCAGGCACCATTCCTGTCACTATACCTGTGGGTACTCCGGCCGGTGCCGGCTACCGTATACAGGTAGTAGGCTCAAGTCCCTCTGTCACGAGTCCGAATAATGGGAGCAACCTGACCGTAAATGCAATAGGTCTTAATGCGCCGACGCTTGCGGGGACTACTTTTTGCCAGGGTGTCGGTTTCAATGTCACCTATTCTTTTCCAAGCGGATGCGCATTTCAATCAGGTAATGTATTCACGGCGCAACTGTCCAATGCCACGGGGAGTTTTGCTTCGCCGACGACGATCGGAACGGTGACCGCCACGGCCGCAGGAACTATCGCGGTCACCATTCCGGTCGGCACTCCGGCCGGCACCGCCTATCGTATCCAGGTTGTCGGTTCAAATCCTTCTGTTACCAGCCCAAGTAACGCATCCAACCTGACTATAAACGCGATCGGGCTCAATGCTCCAACAGTAGCCGCGACTTCTTTTTGCCAGGGTGCGAGTTTCAACGTAACCTATTCTTTCCCTAGTGGTTGCGCTTTTCAAGCAGGCAATGTTTTCACTGCACAATTGTCCAATTCTTCCGGAAGTTTTGCGTCACCGACAACGATCGGTTCTGTTACCGCAACAGCGGCAGGAACCATTCCTGTCACGATTCCTGTGGCTACTCCTGCGGGCTCGGGGTATTTAATCCAGGTTGTCGGTTCAAATCCTTCGGTCACCAGTCCCAGTAATACGTCCAACCTCACAGTTAATGCAATAGCCCTTAATGCACCAACCTTTGCAGGGACTACATTTTGCCAGGGTGCCAGTTTCACGTTGACGTATACCTTTCCCAATGGTTGTCCTTTTCAGGCAGGAAATGTTTTCACCGCACAGCTGTCGGATGCATTCGGTAGTTTTAGTTCGCCGACAACGATAGGTACCTCCACTGCAACGGCGGCAGGCAACTTCACAGTAACTATTCCGACGAGCACGGCAGCCGGAAATGCATATCGCATTCGCGTTGTCGGGTCGAATCCATCGGTCACCAGTCTTGACAACGGCACTAATATTACCATCAACGCGTTTGCCCTCTCAGCCCCTGTACTTCCCACGACGTCATTTTGTCAAGGTCAGGCTTTCTCGCTGACATACACCATACTGAGCGGCTGCAATTTTCCAAATACGCCGTCCAGCAATGTATTTACCGCGCAACTTTCGGATGCGTCCGGCAACTTTACATCCCCCACAACAATCGGCACGATTACATCAAACACGTCAGGGACCATTAGCGCCTCGATACCGGCCGGAACACCTGCGGGGTCCGGTTATCTGATTCGAATTGTCAGTTCAAATCCCGGAACCGGAGTAGTTGGCCCAAACAATGGAACCAACCTGGCCGTGACTGCTACAACGGGTACCCCCACTGTGTTTGGCAGTGGCTTTTGGAATGCTTACGTCTACAACAGCAATAACTTCACGAACTACAGCGGATTCTACACGGAAAACAATTTGAGTTTTAATACGACGACTCGCTTTGCAGCGGCGAACGCACCGTCTACGGCAAACAATGCTTCCGGATCAGCCTATACGGGATGTTCGGTCAACACAGCTCCATGGGCCATCAGCTATAAGCAAACCAATTTCACCTGTGGATATTATGCCATCAGCATACCCTCGCACGATGATAATGTGACCTTGCTCATTAATGGAACGCAAGTGTATACGGCAACCTGCTGCACCGCAAATCTTAACAACGTATGGACAGGATTTCTAGGGGCTTCCACGACGGTGGAGTTTCAAATTGTGAACCTCGGAGGCCCGGGTAATTTGCAAACGACGTTCAGCACAGTAGCCAATCCAATCACAGTAACGCCGCCGGTTACCATTTGCTCGACAGCATCAACCACGCTTACCGCTTCTTCTTCCGTGCCGCTCTCTTTTGCGTGGACACCCACGACAGGGCTGACGCCGAGCAACGGTTTGGGCGCGAGCGTGACTGCGCAACCACCCTCGACAACGACATACACGGTTACCGGAACGGATGCCACCACCGGCTGTACCCAGACTCAAACTGTACTCGTTACCGTTTCGGCAACTTTCACGACGGCCGTATCGTCCAGCCTTCCCACGATTTGTTCAGGAGTAAACGCCTCTACATTAACAGCCAGCGGTGCCAATACGTACACATGGTCGCCCGCAACGGGCCTTAGTGCAACTACCGGGTCGGTGGTTACAGCCAATCCCACCAGTACCACCCTGTACACCGTCACCGGAACCAACGGGTGTACAAGCAACAATGCATCGACTACCGTAACGGTTCAGACCATACCCTCGTCGCCGGCGACAACCACGTTTGGCAGTGGCGTGTGGAATGCCTACTGCAATGACAATACGACGCTCACCGATTACTATGGATACTACACGGAAAATAATTTAAGTTTTAATACGACTACCCGCTGGGGAAATAATAGCGGTCCGACGGTGGCCAACGCATCTTCCGGATTAGCCTATTCAGGCTGTTCTTTTGGGAGTACCCAGTATTCCATCAGCTTCAAGCGTACCAACTTCACCTGCGGCTATTATCAATTTGATGTGAACTATCAGGACGATGGTTTCACATTGCTGGTGAATGGAACTCAGGTCTTTCAGAATACCGTCTATACGCCTACGCTTCAGAGCAATGTCTGGTCAGGATTTCTTGGCCCCTCCACAACGGTTGAATTGCAGTTGATTAACCTTAATGGGCCCGGACAATTGCAGATATCCATTTACCCATCCTCAGGATCTCCTCAAACCTTGAGTCCTCCCGTGACCATTTGCGCAGGCACAAACACGGGCTTGACTGCCACCGCAGCTGCCTATCCCAGCGCTACGTTCTCGTGGGCCGTAAGCCCCACCGATCCATCGATTTCTTTTGTTCCCAACAATACGACCTCGTCACCCTTTTTCCAGACCACTGCTTCAACACCGGCCGGAAATTATACGGTAACGAACACGATGACCGATGCGGGCAACACGAATTGTACTGCAAATGCAACCGTCGTCGTAACGGTTAACCCCTTACCGACTACGGCGGTCACACCAACCGCAATCTCTACCTATTGTCCATCCGCAGGAATTTTACTCACCGCAAGTGGGGCAAATACCTACACGTGGAGCCCGACCACTAACCTGAGCGCAGCATCCGGATACCAGGTGACGGCCACGCCGACCGCGACAACCACCTATATGGTCACCGGTAGCAACAACTGTTCGACCAACTCGGCATCCACAACGATCACGGTTTTGCCTTTGCCTTCCACAACTACTTTTCCTTCCGGTACCTGGAATGTATATGGGTTCAACTCCACCACGATCGGTACTAATTACGAAGGATACTACACGGAGAACGGAAGTGGGGCCAGCGGTTATGATTTCAATACCACAACCCGGTGGGCCAGCGGAGCGGCTCCTTCTACAGCCAACGGCACCAACGGAACGGCCTGGCAAGGCTGTGTCATGAATGCCACCAACATAAGTTTGAGTTTCAAACGAACCGGATTTACCTGTGGAGTATATCAAATTAACATCCTATACCACGATGATAATTTTGCGCTGCTGATCAATGGAATTCAGGTCGGTCAGCACGTTGGGTGTTGCGATACGCATACAGCTCTTTGGACCGGAGTACTTAATTCGGCAAGCACTGTGGAGTATCAATTGGTGCAGTTTGCCGGCGGCTCTTCGTTGCAAGTTCAGTTTGTGCCGATCGCCGAGACCGCTTCCATTTGGAGCGGTGGTGTCAGCGCCGACTGGGCAACGGTAGGTAATTGGTGTACGAGTGTACCCACCTCAACCACCGATGCTATTATCTTCGCGGCCGGTCCGGAAAACATGCCCGCCGTTGGAACAACGGGAGCTCAGGTTAGAACCATTACTATTAATGGAGCCATCGCAGCCGGCACGTATAATGATGCCATCGCCGCTGCCTCCTTAACGACCCTATCCAGCTTTAATCTGGATGTATACGGTAACTGGGCAAACAGCGGATCCCTCTCGCCCAACACCGGATCGATTTCGTTTCAAGGTAACAGTTCAGGCAACACGATCTCCAATTCCAATCCGACAGCCTTTTATAATGTTATTCTGAACAAAACGAACCCGATCACAAACAGCGCCGGCATTATGCAAATCAGCAACAACCTGACTTTTACGTCGGGCATATTAAAACAGAGCGCATCGGTCAACATCCTCAATGGTGCTACGGTATCCGGTGCCAGCAACAGCAGCTACGTCGATGGGCTGATTACGAAGACCGGTAATTCGGCATTTACATTCCCCGTTGGGAACGGAGGCTTTTACCGACCTATTTCAATTTCTGCACCTTCTTTGACGACGGATAATTTTACGGCGCAGTATTTTTATTCCAATCCTAACAGCTTATACCCCAACGCACAGCGGGCCGCGACGCTCGACCATGTGAGTGCCGCGGAGTACTGGTATCTTAACCGCTCGGGTGGAACCTCTAACGTGTCGGTTACGCTAAGCTGGAATACCAACAGCGGGGGTGTTGGAAACTTGTCGTCCTTGCGCGTCGCCCGCTGGGATGTCACGGCGGCCAAATGGATGGATCAGGGAAATGGCGGCACGACCGGAAACACAACGGCTGGAACGGTAATCTCTTCTTCCGCGGTCACTACTTTTAGTTCGCCCAATAGCCCGTTTACGCTGGGGACGATTGACTTTTCAAATCCACTGCCCATCGAATTAACCGATTTCACCTGTTCGGTTCAGTCACCCGGTGTAGTTAAGATATCCTGGACGACACAAAGCGAGTTGAACAACGATTATTTTGATGTAGAGCGATCCTTTGATGGAGAGTCATTTACCAAAATTACGTCAGTGCAGGGGGCGGGGACGACGACCCAGATTCACTACTATTCGACGGACGATAATAATGCTCCTGTCGGCACGATCTACTATCGCCTCAAGCAGGTTGATTTTGACGGAACCTACACCTATTCGGAAGTTGACAAAGTAGATAATCCCTATGCTACTCCCGTCAGCGTGTACCCCAATCCGGCGAGCAATTCCTTTTCGATTAATCTGAACGGTTTAGTTCTCACTTCATTTTCGGTAATCGATATGACAGGAAGAGAAATCAAGATTCCCACATCGGTTGATCCGGAAAAGATCACGGCCAACACGACCGAATTGGTGACCGGAATTTACATTGTACGAATTGTTCTCAATGGGCAACTCTACCGGCTAAAAGTTTTAGTCGAGAAATAGACTTATCCGGGAATGCTGAAAGTTTTGGACTGCTACTATCTGATCGACTCCCGTAACCAGGTGGTCTGGCAACCTGAAGATTAGTCAATGTGAACTTTTAAGCTTTTGCGATTTTGGCGTGTCCAAATCAAACCAAAAACATGAAAACCAGACTCTACAAAACTCTTCTCGTACTCATCGGGTTCACCCTTGCGACGGCATCCTGTAAGAAGGCAGACAACGGCCCGGCTATTTCCAATGATGAAGCGGCCAATTCGATCGGTGATGTTTTAGCAGTTGACGTATCGGGCAGTGCCAGCGATGCATCAAGCGTATCGGCTAGGGATGCGTCGAATGCAGGTGGGCGAATCATTTCTTCGGGTCGTACACTTTCTTCGTCCTGCGATATCCAGAAAGACACTACGTTGACAAGAGCCAGCGCCGCCGGAGCCCTCATCACCTATTCCTACACTGGCACATATACGTATACTCTGGCATGTACCGGATTTATTCCCAGTTCTCTTGTCCTTAGCTTATCGACCAGCGGTTCGCGCACCGGGACGCAAGTTTTTTCGACAGGTACCGGTACAGGAAGTTATACGCTGACCGGCTTTGCAGTAAGTCAGAACAACTACGCGCTCAATGGGACCTTCACCCGGGATGAAACGATCACCGAAATTGTTGGACAAAAATCATTTACGGGAACTACCGTATTTATCATAACGGATGTTACGATCGACAAGACAACGAAGATCATTCAGGGTGGAACGGCCACCTTCACAATGAGCGGAACGGTCACCAACGGAGCGGCCTATGCGCATTCCGGTACGATCACGTTCAATGGTAACAGCAGCGCAACCCTTACGGTTAACGGCAACAGTTATACGGTCAACCTGACCACCGGGGTGGTAACGAAAATGTAAACCGTCAAGACTTCAGAATCATCGAACTGTTTTCTGTAAAATCGAAACCCAAAGGATAGCTTTCGTAGAAAATTGCGAATTTTGAAAAAAGTCATGGAGAGACGTTGTTCATTACCGAGGAATACGCGCCATCGATGATCGTGATACTAAGAACCGATTCTGACAATCCCGATTTTATTGAATTGGTGAAATTGCTTGACGCCGATCTGGCCAACAGAGACGGCGAAGAGCATTCTTTTTATGCTCCATTCAATACTCTTACCAAAATCAAGTACACGGTTGTGGCCTATGAAAATGAAAAGCCGGTGGGTTGTGGAGCACTGAAAGAGTTCGGGGTGAATACACTGGAGATCAAGAGGATGTACGTTTCTCCGGGGAGCAGAAAATCCGGAATGGCCACGAAAATCCTGTCGGAGTTGGAAAATTGGGCGGCGGAATTGTCGTGCACCCGATGCATATTGGAGACCGGGAAGAGGCAGCCCGAGGCCATTCAACTTTATAAAAAGAGCGGTTACCGCTCCATTCCAAATTACGGACAATACGCCGGCGTGGACAACAGTCTCTGCTTCGAAAAAGAAATCCGTATTACATAGTCCATTCGCAAAGTCCGTATCTTTAGGGATGCCATCGATCTTGTCCAACTACACGTATGACATTTTTATCAGTTACCGTCAAAAAGATAACAAATACGACGGGTGGGTGACAGAATTTGTTCAGAACCTCAAGAAGGAACTGGATGCTACCTTTAAAGACGACATTTCGATCTACTTCGATTTCAATCCTGACGATGGCCTGCTGGAATCGTACAACGTTGACAAAAGCCTCGAAGGAAAGCTCAAGTGCCTCATTTTTATTCCGATCTTATCGCAAACCTATTGCGACCCGAGATCTTTTGCGTGGCAGCATGAGTTTTGTGCGTTTAATAAATTGGCCAAAGAAGATTCGCTGGGGCGTGATATTTTGCTCCGCAATGGAAACGTGGCCAGCCGGATTCTTCCGGTTCGGGTACGCGAACTCGATGAAGAGGATAAAAAACTGATCGAAGAAGAACTGGGAGCGGTGCTAAGGTCCATTGACTTTATCTACAAGGAGCCAGGTGTTAACCGCCCATTGAAGCCTGAAGACCCGGAAGAAAAGAACCTCAACCGGACGAAATACCGGAACCAGATTAACAAGACGGCGAATGCCATCAAAGAGATCATTGCGGCGCTGAAATGGAAACAATCCGGTGCATCGGAACCACTTCCCGCAGCCCCACTTATCGTGGAACCAGTGAGGGAACCACCGGAAACTGTTTCCGGGACGAGCAAGGGGAGAAGTCCGGTGTACAAAACCATCCGGTCTCTGGTCATCCTCGCGCTGGTGTTCTATTTTTTTTTCTGGAAGAACAGAAACAGGGATTCCGAAAAAACTTCGGACATCGCCGATAAATCGATTGCCGTATTACCTTTTGAGGATTTGAGTTCCGCTCATGATCAGGAATATTTCAGCGACGGAATTGCCGAAGAGATTCTGAATTCGCTGGCCCACATTCCCGGACTTAAAGTTGCCGGCCGTACCTCGTCGTTTCAGTTCAAGGACCAGAAAACGGACCTCAAGGACGTGGGAAGAAAACTGAATGTGGCCACCATTCTGGAAGGCAGCGTACGGAAAGCCGGAAACCGGGTTCGGGTAACGGCCCAACTCATCGGCGTAAAAGACGGATACCATATCTGGTCAGAAACCTACGACCGGGAAATGACCGATATTTTTGCGATCCAGGACGAAGTGGCCGGCAAGATCGCCGGGGTTTTACTGAAAGAACTTGCCGTTGCCTCTCCCAGGAGCGATCATACCGAAAATGTCAAAGCGTTTGAATATTACCTGGAAGGGAAGTACATTAATCTGCATCAGTTCGCCTCCGAAGGAAGGCAGGAAGATTTTTTGCGGGCGGAAGATTTATTCAAGAAAGGACTGCAACTGGATTCGAATTATGCGCTCGCGCACGCCGGACTCGCCGATCTGTACAACACGTATACCAACCTGAAAGGCCCCGATCCCCACTATATAGAACTGCAGCAAAAAGAGATTGACATTGCATACCGTCTTAATCCGAATCTTGATTATGTACAAAACGCGATGGGCCAGGTGCAGCTCATCAAGGGCGAATATGAGAAAGCCTATCAAAGTTTTGTTCGGGCGATTGAACTCAATCCCAATGATGGGAACAATATGTTCGCGTTAGCCAGCCTCTTCATTCAACTGGGATTATTAGACGAAAGTATTACGGTTTGTAATCGGGCGATCCGGATTGAACCGCTCGAAGCCCCTTACTTCCTCTTTCGCGGTGTTGCCTTTTTTCAGTTGGCACAATACGACAAAGCGATGAAGGACATGAACGAGACGCTGCGGCTCAAACCCAATCTGTTTCAAGCATTGATCGAGACCTCCGTCTTGTATCTGATCAAGAATGAAATGAAAGAATGTAAGAAGTACATAGAAAAAGCCCGGGCCGTGAATCCTCAGTCCAATGAAATTGCAGGCCTCGAGGCGGTGTATGAAGCCAAACTCGGACATAAAGAGAAGGCATTGAGTTTGAAACACAATTTCAGAACCTATCTCCTCCTCGGTATGAAAAAAGAGGCGGTTAACGACATGGTCAAAACGTTTTCATTAGCCAGGCCGCCGCTTAACTTCTATCTTTCCCTGACCCAAAGTCCAATCATGAACCTGATCGCCGATGACCCACAGATCCGGGCGTTGATTCAAAAGCAAAAAGAAGGCTACCTCAGTAACAAGAACAAGTTCAGACTTCCTGTATTGCCCGATTGAACGAGAGTTGCTGCTGAATCTAATTTTGAGTCAGGGCTACTGGCTTTTCAGTGGAACACCCCATATGCTGGACGGCAAATATGCGGGGTACCAGAGAAATTGCGTCATCGTATAATTTGTACTTAATGATGCCTATCGCCTGGAGAAGTGCGTTGATCGAGTTGTTTTCGATGGTTGTGTTAGAAGAAGGAATCAATCCCATAACTTCCCTTCCTTCAATTCCAAAAACGTGTATGGACAAGCCCCCACGTAATTCATCTTTAGAAGCGGACGTTGCCAAATTGACCAGGTTGGAAACGTCGAGGTTGCTTTTAAACGTCGTGATATTGGCGGTGACACGAATACCGGCACCGACCCGTTCATAGGTTTTGCATCTTCCGTTCGGATCCGAAACATCGGCGGTGGTAAACTTCACCACATCATAATTAATTTCGTAGCTCCCTTCTTCGGCGGTTACCCCTGTCAATCCATAGGTAGCGTTTCCTGTGTTATCATACTTCTTGATCGAAAACACAATGGAAAGATCGGGAAGAAGTTTATTCAGTTTCCTCGGGGTATTGACCAGACGGAGTATATTTTGCGTGGTCGCGGTGTCTTTTCCCCACACGGGTAAATTACCGGTGAATACCATGGGTGTGAGGGGGAGAAACCCGTCGTACGCATTAGCGGTCACAAAATGATCCATGCCGGAGGTGGCGGAGGTTGCCGTTAGCTTGGATTTATTCAGTTCTTTTTGACTGAAAGCAGTAGTGCAGACAGCAGCCGCACAGAGGAGTGTGATTAAGGTTTTCATAGCTGGGAGGTTTTTTTGAGGTGACTTAAAAATTATTGTGCCAGGCTGCAGAAAACAGGATCCGAGATCAACGAAACTGAAAAAAAATCAGTTCTGGACCGTGTTCGTGCAGGATTACACAGTATACCGCCCGATTTCCTCTGAAGAACGGATGCCGGATGTGAGACTGATTTTTTTGGAACCTGGACGATCGATCGTTCAAAATGGCGAATTCAAAAAACAATAAACAAATAAACTAATCCTATTTCAAGTTGGTACTAACTTTGAAAGAATCATAGGTCAGGTCACAAAGAACACGATGAAAGCTCCAAGGACACGACGAATACAGTTCATTAAATAGACTTTCGTACTGCTCTTTGTGACCCTTGAACGCGAGCTAGATTGAGTTAACCCAAACTGAAGTAGGACTAACGATTATCGACTTGAAGTCGATAGGTTTTGTTGTTTAGCCAATTAAATTCTGGAATGGTGCACGATCACTCGGGTTTCCTTTCTTTTGGATTTTCACCATTCATCCATTTCGATGCACATTCCCGATCGTTTCTGACTCATTTTCGTCTTCGTCCGACTGATAATTAGGGACCGATGTTTTCACTTTATTTTTCTTTTTAGCGGGATCCAACGAACGTGGGCTGTCTTTTGTGGCCAAGCTCTTTTTTGAGGTAAGGCGATTATTTTTCTCTTTGTTCATAAATAAGGTGGTTTAAGGCTTGACGTTTGACGTATTGTCAATCGAGGAATAAAAAATCGTACCGGCTTCAGAAAACTAACCACCTCAATGCATCCGGGAAAATTGGGGGGTAATTTCTACATTTTTTAGGTTCAAACTGACGATGTAGCCCCCATTGGATGGCACAAAATTTTCACTTCCCAGCAAGTAGTTGATTAACCCAAAAAATAAAATGAGATATCTTACAAGCGTGAGTTTCGATTTAGCAAGGGTCGCTAATATCTCCAAACGCACAGCACAAATAGTTATGATCTGCAGTTTAATGGCTGTTCTTCAAAGTTGTTACACCCATTATGTCGCTCAGGTACCCATTGCGCCGATAGAGGTGAGAGGCGTTTCTCCGTATGCCGGTGCGGTGTGGCTTGATGGAGACTGGGTCTGGCGAGGAGGTCGCCATACTTGGGTAGGTGGCCGCTGGGATCATGCCCGCACGGGAAGCGCGTGGCATGCCGGGGAATGGAGGCAAGGTGCACGTGGCAATTATTATGTTCGCGGACGCTGGAGATAAAAAAATAAAGTCGACTTTTTTGTCAGCGACTGTTCCATTTGAACCATCTTATTCCCAGCGTAGCAAAGGCCAGCGAATAGCTGATCGTGATTGCTAACGTCGTCAGCGTTTCGCTCTTCCATTGTCCCGGTTGTAAACTCGCAGAAAGAAGAGATTTGACAACTCCGTAGGGAGACCAATGAACGTCTTGTTGCAATTCTTTTCCCAGGATTCCGAATTCCCCAAGCATGCCAATCATTATAAAAGCAAAATAAACCAGACGAGTTGTTGACTGTATCGTTTCCGGATTTTTGATAAGTCCAACGATCACCTGACCTAAACTGAGGTATACTGCGCCTCCCACCAGGGCCGCCAGAAAAGCGAGCGCATATCCTCCCGGGGAAATGGTGATGTGATCAAAATAATAGCCAACGATAAAAACGGCAAGAGTGACAATCAGGATCATGGTCAACTGAACCAGCAGTCGACTGACCATTATGGTCCACGAGGGTACGGGCGCAACTCGCAAACGTTGGAAGACACCCTTGTCGCGGTCGCGTGCAATGGAGTTGGAATAGCCCATCAGACCAATCGACATCAAACCCACAGTGATGCAGGTGGATAGTGCGAATGCTCCACCGATTTTATCGACAATGTCTTTCCACGAAATGAGGATAACCGCCGGGACCAGTACCGAAAGAACCACCGAGCGTCTATTGCTCCATTGGGTACGGTAGTCTGCGCGTAGAAGTGAGAGGAGAACAGTTGACGTTTTGGGGATGATTGTTTCCATAGGTGGTGAGTTTATACACGAATCGCCGTGCCCGTAAGAGCGATGAAGACATCTTCCAATGTTATTTTGCCGCGCCGCGATACCCTGATTACTTCGGGGTCGTTTTTATGTTTTTCGATGAGTGCCTGTGGGGTATCAATCGTGATGACTTGTCCGCGGTCGATGATCCCAATGCGGTCGCAAACCGCTTCAGCCTCTTCCATCGAATGGGTTGTGAGCAACACGGCGTGCCCTTTCTCGCGGATTGCTTCAATCCGTTCCCAAAGTTGCCTACGTGATTGAGGATCAAGGCCTGTCGTAGGCTCATCCAGCAGGACAAGACGCGGATTGTGGATTGTGGCAATCACCAGAGAAACCCGTTGTTGTTGTCCTCCCGAAAGCTGGCTGAATTTTTTAGTGGAGGCATCGTCGAGGTTAATGTCTTTTAAGATGGCTGAAAGATTCTCATCGCTCATGGACACACCGTAAATACCTGCGTAAAGCTGAAGAATTTGGGACACAGTAAGTTCAGGCTGAAAACTTGTGGACTGAAGTTGAACGCCCATGGAGGCACGGGCGCGAAGAGAATTTTTGTGTGCTGGAAACCCATCCACGATGACTATGCCGGAGTCAGGTTTTAAAAGTCCCTCCAAGACACTCAGCGTACTTGTTTTTCCGGCTCCGTTAGGTCCCAGCAAGCCAAAGATTTCTCCCCTCTTAACACTAAATGAAATATTTTTAACCGCGTGGAAATCCCCATAGCGGACGTTAAGATTTTCAACTTTTAAAATATCTGCTTCTTCCGGATGATTCATGAGGTATTAGTGACTGTAGTCTACGTAAAGTTCTCTTTGACTTGATTTAACATTTCAAGCCATTCGGTGAGTTTAAGATTTTGGAAAAAGGAAGACGATTGAAATTAAATCCCGACTCTTTTTTTATTAAATACGGGTGCTCCCGGGTATTAATTCCATCGAGTATCACGGTTCCGGAACTTATCCAACGAAGGCCTTCAATCATTTCTAAGGTCGCCGTCTTGCCGGCTCCATTGGGACCTGGAATTCCAAACACCTCACCTTTATTTATGGAAAAGGACATTGCTTTTACCGCATGGATTTCGGGGTCATAGATTTTTGTAAGATCTTTGACCTCTAATATGGCGGATGGAGTGATCATAGTCGTATTCCGATAACGGCGAAATTTAACAAACCGTTGTGGAATAAAACAAAGGTTAATACGTAAAGGGTACGTAGTTCCAATTCATGAAGGAAAATCAAGACATCCGACCTACGCTTGCCCGAATTCGCGTCTGGATTATCGTGGTGACCGGACTTGCATTCGTGTTTAACTTTGCCCGTCCGAATATGGAAAGCAATTCAACCTTTTTGGATGCCATGAAAATAGAGGTGCCCCGGGGCGCCAACCGCAGCATTTCGTTTACCAATGGAGAAGCCGCTTATTATTATACCCCATCTCATCAAACCAACCACCCCGAATATGCCTGGTTCGAAGGCATGAATGTTGCTAAAAACAGGGTATTTGGAGGGTATAATCTTTTTGCGGATGGTCAAAAGCTGGACAACGAGAATTCGAGTGTTTGGGTGTATCCTTACAAATTATTGCGCAGGCATGTCAAAGGTTTATCCGAAGAACTTTGGATGCTCGACCATAAGAATGTCGTTGAAATAAGTCTCACGGGCGCAAAGCAAACCATCGGTATCGAGCTGAGAGGTAAGAATGTACACTTTCTCAACCAGAGAGATGACATAGCTTTCTTCTCACCGCAGGAAGGGCAATTTGTTATTGCGGTTAGTTCAAAAAATATCCTGCCGCTCCGCGCCGAAAGCTCCACGCTCTATGCCGATGCTCACGAAGGTGGTTTTTACATTGCCATCGGCGAAACAGATTCCGAAGCCGCGTCGCTGATACGCGATGTGCAAACCGAACGAAGGGAGCTTGAAAATGAGCGCATTCACCGTATCGAGACTTTTCTGCTTCACAACGCTTACTTCTCCAGCGACAGTGACTCGCTTAATCTTGCCTTAAACTGGTTGCAAACCACCATGAACCAATTGGTTACGCATCAACAGGGGTTCGGCATTTATGCGGGACTCCCGTGGTTCAATGAATATTGGGGGCGTGACGAATTTATTTCCTTTCCCGGGGCAATTCTGGTCACCGGACAGTTTGAAACTGCCAGGAAGATTTTAAAATCCTTTGCCGACTATCAGCAAAAGGATCCGGCTTCAAAATATTTCGGCAGGGTTCCGAATATTGTCAATCCTACTACCATCGACTATCATACGACCGACGGTACTCCCCGTTTTATTAACCAATTACAGGAGTATGTTCGATACTCCGGAGATACATCCTTGATACAAGAACTTTATCCTGTCGTCGTGAACAGCATTGAAGGCGCCTTACAATACTGGGTGGATGATAAAGGCTACCTGCTCCACGAGGATAATGAAACATGGATGGATGCACGTGACGCTAACCTGGTTTCTTATTCTCCAAGAGGAAACCGTGCCAATGATATACAGTCATTGTGGTACCATCAGCTAATGGCGGGGGCTGACTTCGCCGCGTTTATGAAAGATATCGATCATGGCAATAAATGGAACCGCATGGCGGACAAGGTAAAAAGTAATTTTGAATCGGATTACCACGATGCGGCACACGATTTTCTGGCCGACAGACTCACCCCGGAAAATAAAGCGGAGTTTACACTCCGTCCTAATCAGCTTTTTACGTTGGATATGATCGATGACAGGGTCTTCAAATGCACGGTCATACGCAAGGTGTGGCAAGAGCTGGTGTATCCCTGGGGTGTGGCTACGTTGGATAGGCATAATCCTTTTTTTCATCCTTTTCATCTTACCGGTGATTACCCCAAGGATGAGGCTTATCACAATGGTACGGTTTGGCTATGGCTAAATGGCATTGCGATGCAACGGATGATAGAGGAGGAGCAGGTGGAGATCGCGTACGAATTATTTAAGAACATGAACCGCCAGGCCTTAAGCCTTGGTGTCGTCGGCGGTCTTGGCGAAAATATGGACGCATATCCTCATCCGGGAGAAACATGGCCCAAGCTTACAGGAACTTACCTGCAAGCGTGGTCGAATGCCGAGCAATTGCGGGTTTGGTATCAGTACTTTTTAGGGATCCGGCCCGACTTAACCAAAAAAGCACTCGTTATTGCGCCGCGAATTCCGGACGGAATAAAAAAGATGGATTATCATATTTTAATGGGCAACGGTTTTATTGTGGCAAGTTACAGGGTGACCCCCGCCAAAACGTATCGTTATACCTTTAACGAGCTGAGATTAAAAGCAACGATTGATATTTTTCCTTTCGAAATAAAACAGGTTGACGTTACACCCAATTCCGAATTGCAGCTACGCCAATTAAAAAACGAGCTCACTATTTCCCTGCTCAATAAAAAAGGCGACGTGATCAAAGAAATTAAGGCCCTTCGGTCGCCACTTCGGATCAAGGAAAATGGACCTTCTGAGCGATTGCTGAAGGGGGTGATGTTTGCGAAACCCATTGATTTGAAGAATCATCCGGTTATCAAGCATCCGTAAATAAGCAATCAATCCTACAATTAAAATTACCAGTTGATCGAACTGATTTTTTCAATTCAAATGGGAAAATGAGTTTTAGAAGCAAAAAAGATTATCGAAACATCACGTGTGCGTATGACGGAAGGCACAATCACACAGCGGATTGGCCGAGCCGAATACCATGAAAAGTGCACAGGCAAATTATCTTAAGAGTCTATATAATTATTTTATTTCGCGGACGCGATGGATTAAGGCGAGAGGAGAGCTATAACTATAGGGTGCCTAATCAATTCCTATTGGCAGTATTCAACTGGAATCCAGTAACCAACTTTACTTCAATCCTACCAACGCCTTCTTAGCGCCTTCGTTGGCCGGATTTAGCGCCAGCGACTTTTTATAGTTGATGACAGCCAAATCCTTCTCTCCGTTTTTCAAACAGGCTTCGGCATAGCTGTCATAGACGTTGGCGCTGGCTGGATAAAGTGCCATATTGATCTTAAACATTTCTTTCGCTATCAAAATCTTGCCATCGCTCAACAAGTCGTATCCATTGTGGTTCAGTGTTTCTTCTGAAATGGCTTGGTCTGCCGAATTTAGTTTTCGTAAATGCTGATATCCTTTCAGAGCCTGTTCGTACTTGCATTCCAAAAGCCACTCATAGGGAACCTTGTCATTGGCTTCCAGGCGCGGATTCTCAAACTTCAATGGCTCCTGAGTTGACCTCCTAAAGACGAGGTATTGTTTTCCGTCGGCGGGATTGGATTTAATCTGAAGCTTCGATATCCTTTCCCTTCGGATGAATGTACTGTCGGAGATGGCAAACATTTCCATCGGAGGAGAATATAAACTCTTAATAAACATCCGATTGCCATCCCGGTAAATAAGTAAGACATCATCCGATCCGTTTTGATAACGCCCAATGGTTTTTGATATAAATGCCTCCGTCATCGGCCGAGGTTGATAGGTGAGGACATAGCTATCCCATTTTCCTGTAAGGGCCACCGCGCGTATCAGCTCTTCAATAAAATCGGGTTGGTTGGAATTGATCAGGACCACAACACCGTATCCCTTTTCCTTGTGCGCAATGAGCTTGCTTGAAAAACCTTCGTCCCATCCGCCGTGCTGAAAGTAAACGTCGCCGTTAAATTTGGATAGAAACAACCCCAGCCCTTGATCGTCGGCTTTGAAGGGCGTGAGCATTCGCGTTACCGCATCCTTGGATAGCACCTTATTGCTTTCTCCTTTCAATGAAAGTTGCACATCAATCGCGAAGCGGGCAAGGTCTTCGGCTGTGGTCCATAAACCTGCGGCTGCCATCTCCGGGTAGGTATGCCGTTTGCCTTTGGTCATTGTGCCATTGGGTAAATATCCTGTGGCGGCCTTAGTCAGTTGATCGGGTGGCAACGGTTGACGATAGGTGCTGCTCGTCATGCCGAGTGGCCCGAGTACTTGTTCGTTCATGATTTCAGGAAACGGTTTGCCTTCCGTATCGATGAGCATTTGCTGCATGATGGTGTAGCCACCGCCGGAATAGCGAGGTTCGCCACCAGGTACTTTATCGACACGAATAGGAGGGCTGTTGGCCGGCCGCTCCCCATTTAAGACCTGCACCAGCGTTGGCAATGGCAAGTCGGGACTATAGCCCAAAAATCCATGTACAGTTATTCCTCCGGTATGGCTGAGCAGATTCTTCAGACTAACTTTCTTTTCTTTGGTGAACTCATTGTCGGGAAGTTTCCATGAACGCAAGTATGTGTTTACGTTTTCTTCGAGCTTTATTTTTCCTTGCTGAACTTCGTGAAGAGCACCATAGGCCGCAACCGGTTTACTGATGGAGCCCGCCTGGAAAAGCGTCTGGGTAGTGACAGGCTCTTTACTGTCTTTGTCCATTATGCCGTAGGCTTTGCTCCACAGAATTTTGTAGTCGCGTATCACGGCGAGGCTCACACCCGGCACGCCATACTTTTTCATCCGGGCTTCGAGGGTCCACGTGGAGTCCCCGACCAGGAGCACCGGCGGGCAAAGGCTAGTCTCGACCTGGTGAATGGAGGCCGCAAGATCCGGTTCTTTTTGGGAAGTCTGGCAAGCCCACATGAAGGCAAGCGGAAGGATAAAGGTCACAACTTTTGATTTCATCGCTGAACTGCTTGGGTTAATAGTAAATCTTTTTTGAATTACGGTATTTTGCCTCTGATCGGCTCAATCCTGAACTAAAGGAATTGATAAGATACCATAGATTATGCGAAAGGTTACATTTTTTGAAGTTGAGTCCGGTTCTAAAGCCAATGGAAACGTCTGTATCAAATTAGTTAGAAAACCCGATCGTGGTTGACCGTAGTCCAAAGAAAAACTTCATAATCCATAGCCGGTATGTTATCGACCACACCTAAATACCGACTCATTGTAACGATTTGCCCACGGTGATACGAATTGTGATTGACAAGGTGAAGAATAAATTCGTACCGGCTCTGAACCATATCGGTCGATGGGATTTGTTTTAGAAGCTCATCTTCAGAATAGTCCGTAAATGTTTTAAGCATCTGTTGAGAACCTGTCAATAAATCATGGATGGCAGTATCAGCACGACGGTCGGATTTTGTCGGTAAATCAAGGTTTGCGGTGCCCGCTTCGGTTATAACTGCAAACCAAAAGTTTTGTGATTGACTCATGTGTTGCAGGGTTTTGTCTATGCTGCGAAAACTTGAGAGTGTTTCTTCATAAAGCAAGTTACTTTCCAAGCTTGCCAGCCACTGTGACAATCTTTCGTTTGCCCAAAGGTTGTACTGCGTGTAACCTGAAATTATTTTTGTGAGACTCATCGTACTATAATTATGGGGTCACGATTTGTACCGGAATAATTTAGAAGGCCTTTTTGATCACGTTGTGTTTATTTATCCAACCACCCGGAAACTGCCGGCGGGACCCGTTCTATAATTTAATCCCGCCGTCGTACCACAGGTTACGTCAATCGTAACTCCTGTTATTTTGCTGGCCATATCCGACGACAGGAATACGGCCACATTGCCGATATCGGTCATGAGGGGAAGTTTTTTCAGCATGGTGTCTTCTTCCATCTTTCGGATGACGGGCTCCATCCGTTCGGGATTGCCTTCTATCGCTCGCCTGAATACCGTTGAATCCACCGAACCCCCGGACCGGATGTTCACAACCCGTATGCCATACATGCCTAACTCTGAAGCCAGTGCTGCGGAAAAGCTTTCTAACGCAGAACATGCAGGTCCAAAGCCGCCGGTAAAAGGGTAGCTTATTCCGCCGGGCGTGGCTGTCAGTGTCAGAATGACCCCCGACCCTTGCTTCATCATCGCTTTACCGGCAGCTGTGGCGGTTAAGAATTGGGTTTTCAAAATATAGCTTATCGGGTGCATGAAGTCATCGGCCGACATATCGACCAATCCGATATTTTGCACGATGTCATGTCCCATGCCATTGAAAGACATATCGATAGTACCCATCTCCTGGGCTACCTTATCCATATGATTGTTGATTGCTTTTTCATCCATGGCATCCACTTGATTGACCACCGCGCTGCCGCCAGCTGCGAGAATCTGATCGGCTACTTTTTGAACGGGGCTAAGATGGCGACCGGTTAGAACGACCCTGGCGCCCGCGCCGGCAAGTGCTTTGGCAACAGCGCCACCCATTGAGCCTCCGGCGCCATAGACGATTGCATTTTTGTTATCGAGAACCATAAAAATTCAATTTAGATAGGTCGAGGGAATAAGTGCTTTCAAGTAACCCTGCATTCCGACGCCGTTGATTTCAGGCTAATATAATATTTTGCTGTGTCTTATACTTCCGGGAAGTGCTGAAAATTAACAAATCAATTATCTTTAATCTGATCTTACATTACTAACTCACTAACCCTTGCGACGATGAAACCTCTCCATTTAATTTTGGCCCTTCTTTTCGCATTGGCAATTCCCTCCAGGGCAATCCGGCCTGATCCCATCGTGGGGACTTGGATTCTAAGCAATACGATAGTAACAGGGTGTAAGGATTCGAAGATGAATAGTGTCAGTCCTTGTCCTACCCAAACAACAGGTAAGTGTTGGACGATGTTATTTAATTCGGACGGTTCATATTCATTCACCAATTCAGATGCGGATCAACGCGGCTCGTATTCGGTGAATAGCAATACCCTCACCACCAGAATGTCAGATGGGGGTATAGGCACCTGGAATTTCACGATGGCCGGAAAAACGTTCACGTTTATTTTTTTTGATGCAGGGTCAGGATGCCAGGCGTCGTATGTTTTTTCGAAATCGGCAAGCGGACAATAGTTTGCATGCTTCGTAGACTTATAAAGTTGATGTTGCCTCTCGGGTTTCTTGAGAATCCGAGGCATTAGTCTTACTTTGTCATGTTGTCAAAAAACCACTTTGTTCAAAAAGTCATAAGGTAGTATCAGCCCAAAATTTTCAGCATTCGCGGAGATGGTCTGATTTTTTCGCGGCAGGTTTGCGGGTGAGAAATAATCCAGCCATCGACGCGAATGCGTGGCCCGCCCGGCCTCGGAGGGCATCTGACTCATTTGGGAGTAGCATAACAAAGTAGGATTAGCCGTTTCCTGTTTTGAAATCAACGAACTTGTCGCAGGCTTTCCTTCCAAAACTTTCGGGGTTCAGTCCGTGTTCATGGTACAAAGCCAGAAACGGGCGAACCCGAAAATAAACGGGCACCCTCGCAGGGTGAACGAGAGGGGCATTAAGCTCCAGAAATACGAGAGTGCAGGCTTAATTAGCCTACAACAATAGCAGATTTGACTACATCCGTTTCTTTGTTTCTGTTCAACTTTGCAACAAAAAATAACAACATGAAAATCATAATAACAGGTTCGTTAGGACACATCAGCGCTCCACTAACTAAGGCGTTGGTGCAGAAAGGTCATGCCATTACGGTTATCAGCAGCAAGCCCGAAAAACAAAAAGACATCGAAGCCTTAGGAGCTACGGCTGCCATTGGCTCAATAGAAGACGCTAAATTTCTTATCACCACTTTTACCGGTGCAGATGCCGTATATACCATGGTACCGCCACCTGACTTCTCCAATCACAACCTTGATATCATGGAGCATTATCGTACTATGGGCAATAACTACGCACGAGCTATTCAGCAATCCGGGGTAAAGCGTTTGGTTCACCTCAGCAGCATTGGTGCCCATTTAGACAAAGGCACCGGACTCATTCTCTCTCATCACCAATTGGAAGGTGTCCTGAGTAAACTGCCGGATGTTGCCGTCACTTTTATGCGACCCGTTGGTTTCTACTACAATTTATACATTTTTTCAGGGGGAATAAAAGCAGCCGGCATGATGGCCTCTAACTACGGTGCAGAGGACATGATACCCTGGGTGTCTCCGTTGGACATTGCGGCCTCAATTGCTGAAGAAATAGTAACGCCGCTGGTCGGGAGAAAAATACAGTACGTGGCAAGCGAAGAGCTTACCTGCAATGAGGTCGCCCGTATTCTGGGTGCCGCAATCGGGAAGCCCGATTTAAAATGGATACGTATTACGGACCCAGAGCTGCAAAGCCGCTATGAAGCTTTTGGGATGAATAAGACAATTGTCGCCATGCTCGTAGAGATGCAAGCAAATATGCACAACGGTCCATTTTATGACGATTATTATCTGAATAGACCTGCATTGGGCAACGTAAAACTGAAAGATTTTGCAAAGGAATTTGCTTCCGTTCATAACCAAAAATGATACATCGTACAATGGCAAATGCCCAACCCCTCAGGATCAAATCGATAACGGAGTATCACCGGGTTATGGGACTTCCTAAGCCGGAGCATCCTTTAATCAGCGTAATAGATCTCGGGACTCTTCCGTACTTGCCGGGCAATGAACCGATAAGTTTGGTATTTGATTTTTATTCCATCTCCGTTAAAAAGGACTTCCACGCCAAAATAAAATACGGTCAGCAGGAATATGATTTTGATGAAGGCATCATGTTCTTTATTTCTCCCGGCCAGGTTTTTGGGATAGCGGCGGAGAAAGGTGCAATCGCAAAACGGTCGGGATGGATGTTATTTATTCATCCCGATTTTTTATGGAACACGCCTTTAGCAAAGACTATAAAGCAATACGAATATTTCAGCTACTCAGTGCATGAAGCTCTTCATCTCTCGGACAAAGAAGAAACGATGATTATAAACATCATGCAAAATATTCATTACGAATATCATTCAAATATTGATAAATTCAGCCAGGATGTAATCATTGCCCAATTGGAATTATTGCTCACCTATTCCGAACGATTTTATAACCGCCAATTTATAACACGAAAAATAACCAACCATAAAATTCTGAATCGGTTGGAAGATATCCTCGCAGACTATTTCAACAACGAAAATTTGGCAGAGAAGGGATTACCCACAGTTCAATCCATTGCCGAAACATTAACTGTATCGCCAGGTTATTTAAGCGGCTTGCTTAAAACATTAACCGGGCAAAGCACGCAACAATTCATTCATGATAAATTGCTGGACAAGGCAAAAGAAAAACTTTCCACCACCGATTTATCCGTAAGCGAAATTGCCTACGCGTTAGGGTTTGAGCATCCGCAATCGTTCAGCAAATTGTTTAAGACAAAAACCAAGTTATCGCCGTTGGAGTTCAGGGCTTCGTTCAATTAGGATTTAATAGCTGTAGCGAATCCGGACATCCTTTACCCGGATCCGGTCAAACCGCTTGCGCACGTAAAATAAAAATCGCCTTTCCATTGAGCACGCGTCTTTGCTTTAATTGGCCTGTTTATTGCCAATTGCTCTATATTTTTAAAGATCATTTGAAATCCTATTAGTAATGCTGAAGATTTTCCTGGTCACCAATTTTCGGAACCTCCTGAAAAATAAGATCCACACGGCAATCAATAGTATTGGACTGTCGTTGGGAATGTCTTGTGCGATATTCATTTTAGTCATGGTAAGCTTTGAGCTTCGGTTTGACAATTATCATTACCATTCCGACCGCATCTATCGCGTGGTGGTTAAGTACCATCAGAACAATGAGCTTAGCTATAGTTCGGGATTGCCCTACCCGGTGGCCGAAGCAATGCGTCAGTATTTCCCGGATCTTGATTATGCGACCATCGTTGACTGCAATAGCGGGGATCCCGTTCTGGGCGTAAAGGAAGGAAATGGATTACCCAGGCTGTTCAAAGAAGGCAAAGTAACGTTCGTAGATCCCGACTATTTTAAAATGTTCTCCTATTCCTGGCTGGAAGGAAGCCCGGACGCTCTATTGAGGGAAAAAACCGTTGTACTCACTGAGTCGGTTGCGCGAAAATATTTTGGAAGCACTCCCGCAATGAACAAGGTCATCAGCTATAACGGAAAATTTGACCTCGTCGTCAGTGGTGTAGTTAACGATCCGCCACTGAATACCAATCTTCCCTTCAGAATTCTTATCTCCAACAGGCTTGGTGCAGACAAACATAGCTGGGACCGGTGGACATCCAGTTCAGGAGCGATCAATACCTATGTCCAGGTCAAACCAGGAATAAAGAGTGAAGACCTCGAACATAAAATGCAGGGATGGCATATGAAATATTTCACCGGAGTAGAAGAGGAGGGTAGAAACCGGACCTATTTTTTGCAACCCTTGAATGACGTTCACTTTGATAAGCGTTTCGGAAGCTTTAGCAACATTGTTTCAAGGGAAAGTTTGGGGGCATTGTCTCTGATTGGAATGCTCTTGTTATTTAGCGCCTGCATTAATTTTGTTAATCTGAATACTGTGCTGATCGTTAACCGTTCCAGGGAAGTCGGAATCCGGAAAGTCCTTGGCAGCAGTAAGGCGTATTTGGTCTTCCAATTTTTAGGTGAAACATTCCTTATTGCGTGCATGGCCCTTATCATCTCGATGCCCTTGCTTGAACTCGCTCTGAACAATGCAGATTTTGTTTTAGGATATAATCTGCCATTTAGACCTTCGGAAAATGGCATTGTGATCCTGCTCATTTTTACCATCCCCATCATCGTTACGTTGCTGGCTGGATTGTATCCTGCATGCGCGATGGCATCCTTCCAACCAATCCGGGCACTGAAGAACAGGATTTATGGGTCTTCCGGCGGAACAACAATCCGACGAGCATTGATAGGTTTCCAACTGGTCGTTTCGCAGGGACTGGTTATCTGTACGATAATCATTCTTCAACAAATCCGGTTTTTTAATACGCAACCTCTGGGCCTGAACACTAATTCAGTGGTCGAGTTTGAGATCCCGGAGCAACGAAAGAACGATCTGGTCAGTATGAAATCCCGGATGGAAGGGATCGCGGGTGTTGAAGATGTTACCCTTAGCAACACGGGAGCCGTGGCAGGCAATTACTGGGGAGGCGATTTCGAAACAACGGTCAATGGTCAGAAGATCAAGACGGCAGCTCAGGTTAAATTTATCGATGAGGATTACCTGAAGACCTATCAGATCACTTTGGTAGCAGGAGCGAATATTCCGGCCTCCGATAGCGCACATTTATTTCTGGTTAATGAAGCATTAGTGAGAGCCATGGGACTGAAAAATGCGGAGGAAGCCATTGGCGTCCCAATTGTATATTGGGGAAGTAAAAAAGGAACGGTCACAGGTGTCATCAAAAATTTTCATTCGGGCCCTCTTCGGGAAAAGATTATGCCGGTTATTTTTATGACGGGTCCTGAGTTTTATAACACATGTGCCGTCAGGCTCCGGACACAAGATGTGAAGGCTGTAATGGACGCGATAGGGCAAGAGTGGAAAACTACATTTCCGCAATACGTATTTGAATACAGCTTCCTGGACGATACCATCCGGAACTTCTATGAAGAAGAAAGAAGGATGTCCCGAATGATCATGGCTTTTTCGCTGATCGTTGTGTTGATTGGCAGCATCGGGTTGCTGGGTCTCGTCTCATTCATGGTATCCAAAAGAACGAAAGAAGTTGGCATTCGCAAAACACTTGGCGCAAGCACAGGAAGCATTATGGCAATTTTCTCCCGGGAATTTATTTGGCTGATTGGCGTTTCATTCGCGATCGCAGGTCCTGCTGCCTATTATAGTATGGAGGGATGGCTTGAAAATTTCGCCTACAGGGTCCAGCCTGGCGCTTTTACTTTTATTTCAGGTGCGGCACTATCCTTTTTGATCGTATTCCTGACCGTCGGTGTTATCTCCTACAGGGCAGCCACTGCAAATCCGGTAGATGCACTGAGGAACGAATGAAGTAAGTAACGCCGCGATCTCCGAGAATGCAGAAAATTTTGGACCGCTAATATCTTATGGACAGCTTCAACCAGGTGGGTATTGGCAACCTGACAAAGACCAGGCTATTCTCTCTTTCGTGATATTCGTCACCACTTCTAAGCTACATCGGTCATTGCTTAATTGGCGAATATTCGGGTATTTGCTGTGTGGAAAAGCAGTTTACGAATTTTACAAAGTCGACCATCGATGCTGTAAGGGTAACAAGTCGCGAGGAAATTAAGGCCGGTTATCCGTTAATCAGTATCGGAATACCGACCTACAACCGGGGCAAGGGAATACGCAGAACATTGGCATCGATATGGGCGCAACAATACCCGCGGTTGGAAGTCATTGTTTCCGATAATTGCTCGGCGGATGATACACGGGAGGTAGTTCAAGAAATGGGAAAGAGGCATCCTGAACTAACATATCATCGGCAGACTACGAATATAGGGATGATCCCCAACTTCGAATTTGTTTTACGAAATGCCACCGGTAAGTATTTTATGTGGGTGGCCGACGATGATGCGCTTGAGGCCGGTGCCCTGCTCAAGTATGTTATTTTCCTGGAGAGCCACCCGCACTACTCATTGGTTTCCGGTGCAATAAAATATTGGCTCGACAATGAGCAGGATTTGAGCGAACGCGGGTTCACGTTTGAACAAAAGTCGTCCAGCCTTCGCGTCATCGGGTATTATTCTAAAGTCGTCTATGGCGGAATGATCCATGGACTGATGAGAAGAGAGCTTACCAAGGGAATTACGCTTCGTCATGTGATTGGCAACGACTACCATTTTATTGCCAACCTTGCCTACCTTGGCGAGATCAAGCATTTTGAATTTGTAGGGTATCATAAGAATTTCGGGGGCACTTCAAAGGACTTTAAGCAGTATGCCCGGCAAATGGGAGATTCCGAATTTGCGGGCAATTTTCCTCATTTGAAGATGGCGCTGGACGCCTTTGCAGAGGTAATGTACCGGTCTAAGGTCTATTCGAAGATGCCTTTTCATTCAAGGGTCACGCTGGCCATATCAGCATTTTCAAGTGTCATGATGCGCTACTATGGCAGGATATTTCCATTCATGATCGGGGGGAGAATCAAGCGGTTTATTGAGAAACCTCTCCACCTGAAACGTCGACCCGGGTAATCATCCTATGCCCACGGGGTTTGACTTTCCTCTCCGTAATCGTCATAGTCTTCAAAATCCTTTCGTAAAAGCCTGAGAAAGGAATGATGGTCGTCACTGCTATTGCGATGGCGGTCAGAATAATGTCATGACAGTCGTCATTGATTCACCGCGCCAAATGCTCTTCCTTGCTATGCCAAAAGCACCTGCTCATTTTAAGGCGAACACGTCATTAAGACAGGTCAAATGGAATTAATTTATGAAGGCGGTTATTTTTGCCGGCGGACATGGGACCCGGATTAGTGAAGAGAGTGGAGTCAGACCAAAACCAATGGTCGAAATTGGCAATAAGCCGATTCTATGGCACATCCTTAAAATTTACTCTCATTTTGGAATTAATGACTTCATCATTTGCTGTGGGTATAAATCCTTTCTGATCAAAGAATACTTTTCGAATTACTTTTTACATAGCTGTGATGTCACGTTCGACCTCCGGAATAATAAAATTGATTTTCACAATAATCACACGGAACCCTGGAGAGTGACACTGGTCGACACCGGAGAAGAGACGATGACGGGGGGGAGGTTAAAGAGAGTGAAGGAGTATATCGGGAATGAAACATTCTGCTTAACCTATGGTGACGGAGTGACCGATGTAGATATTACCAAGCTCATTGCTTTTCATCGAAAACACGGCGGAAAGGCGACCCTGACGGCAGTACAGCCTCCGGGCCGGTTTGGTGCCTTTACGCTAGGAGACAAAGACGTCAAAATAAAAAACTTTAAGGAAAAAGCATTAACGGGCGATACACCCTGGATCAACGGTGGGTATTTTGTTTGTGAGCCCAGTGTGATCGATCTCATCCAGGATGATTCAACGAATTGGGAGAAAGAGCCTTTGGAAGAGCTGGCCATGGCGGGAAGTCTTTTTGCGTACCGGCATTGCGGATTCTGGCAGTCGATGGACACGCTGCGAGACAAACATTTTTTGGAAGATATCTGGAAATCAGGGAGTGTGCCCTGGAAACATTGGCAATAGGAAAAAATAGGAACGGTCTTTTGACTTGCCTAAACGTCGTATGAAGATTGTCATTCTTGGAAACATGGGTTATGTGGGTCCGCTAGTCACTGAACGGTTAAGAGCGTCGTATCCGGAAGCAATTATCACCGGGTATGATACGGGCTTTTTTGCCAGTTGTCTGACTCATGTGGAATACTTGCCGGAACGGAAACTGGATCAACAATATTTCGGGGACATCCGTAATCTTCCGGATTCTCTTTTTGAGGGGACAGATGCCGTTATCAATTTAGCCGCCATCTCCAATGACCCTATGGGCACCCGTTTTGAAAAAGCAACCCTGGACGTTAATTATGTTGCCGGTATCCGGGCTGCCAAAAGAGCGAAGGCGTTGGGCGTAAAATCATTTGTGTTTGCCTCCAGTTGCAGCATTTATGGTGCTGCGACTGGCAAGGCCAAAGCCGAAGACTCTAATGTCAATCCCCTTACGGCCTATGCCCGCTCCAAAGTATATTCGGAGAGAGACCTGAGACCCCTGGCGGATAAAAATTTTACCATTACCTGTTTGCGTTTTGGCACCGCATGCGGAATGAGCAGCCGGTTAAGGCTTGATCTTGTGCTCAATGATTTTGTAGCCTGTGCACTCTCCTCCGGGCAAATAACCATGTTGAGTGACGGGACTCCCTGGAGACCTGTTATCGATGTTAAAGACATGGCGTTGGCAATTGATTGGGCGATCGGGAGGCTGCCCTCCATGGGAGCGTTTTTGGCCATCAACACCGGAAGTGAAGCTTGTAATTATCAGGTGAAGCAGCTAGCCGAAGCCGTTGCCTCAGTGATTCCGGATGTGAAAGTTACCGTCAATTCAGAAGCTCCGGCCGACAAACGATCTTACCTGGTCGATTTTGACCTCTATCGGATACTGGCGCCTCATCACCAGCCTCAATGTGACCTTTTAACAACCATAGAGAATTTGAAGGACGGACTGGAGTCCATGGACTTCCATGATCCGGGTTTCAGAGACTCAAAATGGATGAGACTAAATGTACTTACCGAGTTACAACGCAAGGGTTTGCTGAATGAGAGTCTCGAATGGAATTTTAATCTTCAAAACAATAAACCACTCTCTCTGCCTGGAGAGAAACAGGAGTTGAGGACCCATTAAGATGATTTTTACAGAGACCAAACTGAAAGGAGCCTTCCTGATTGATGTTGAACGACGCGAAGATGAACGGGGTTTTTTTGGAAGGGCCTGGTGCAAAAAGGAGTTTGACGCGCTGGGATTAAATTCAGATGCCGTACAAGCTAATGTTTCCTACAATGTACACCGGGGAACGCTTAGGGGAATGCATTATCAGCGAGCTCCTTTTTCCGAGAGTAAAACGGTTCGATGCACCTCCGGTTCTATCTTCGATGTTATCGTCGACATTCGGCCGGGATCGCCCACCTTCTGCCAGTGGCTTGGAGTCACGCTGACGGCAGCTGGTTTTCGAATGCTTTATGTGCCCGAGGGATTTGCGCATGGGTTCGTCACCCTGGAAGATCATTCGTCAGTCCATTATCTGGTCACTCAATACTATACAGCGGGAGCAGAGGCAGGGTTGCGATTTGATGATCCCGCGTTCCGGATCATTTGGCCTATAGAACCCATCCTTATGTCATCGAAAGACCGAATTCATCCGCCATTTGCAGATCCTGGCATCGTATTACCAGCCCATTCAAAGCATGATCATCATTGACACAGCACTTGCAAAACGTCAGGCAGATCATAATCCCGTAAAGGTGGGCTTGATCGGCGCCGGATTTATGGGACGGGGAATCCTGATGCAAATTGCCAACTCTGTTCCCGGGATGGAAGTCAGCGTAGTGTACAACCGGAATGTCGAAAGAGCTAAGAGAGCTTATCTGGAAGCCGGAATCATTGATTTTCAGGTCGTTAACGATCTTGAGACGTTGGAAAACAGAATTGCTCAGGGCAACTATTCGATCACGGAAGACCCGCTGTCTATCTGCCGGGCAGAAAATATTGATGTTATAGTTGAAGTTACCGGAGCTGTTGAGTTCAGTTCCAGTGTAGTATGGGAAGCCATCAAACATTCAAAGCATGTGGTGTTGATGAATGCAGAGTTGGATTCTACGGTCGGGCCGATCTTGAAAGTGCTCGCGGATAAGGCCGGCGTGATCATCACTAATGCGGATGGGGATCAGCCGGGTGTCGAAATGAATTTGTTCAGGTTTGTCAAAGGCATGGGGATTAATCCGGTGTTGTGTGGGAATATCAAAGGTCTTCAGGACCCCTACCGCACCCCAACAACGCAGGGCGAGTTCGCGAAGAAATGGAAGCAAAATCCGGCGATGGTTACTTCATTTGCGGATGGAACTAAAATTTCCTTTGAACAAGCCATTGTGGCCAATGCCACAGGAATGACCATTGGTAAGAGGGGAATGTTCGGCCCAACGGTCCTGCCGGGTACACCTTTAAAGGACGTTATTGACCTCTATCCCGCCGAGGCCCTCACTTCCGGAACAGGCATTGTTGACTATGTCGTGGGGGCAGAGCCATCTCCCGGTGTGTTTGTCCTGGGAACCCATGACGATCCAAGGCAGCAGCAATTTCTCAGTCTCTACAAGCTAGGGAAAGGTCCCTTTTATTTGTTTTATACTCCTTATCATCTCTGTCATTTTGAAGTCCCATTTACCTGTGCGCGTGCCGTTTTGTTCCATGACGCCGCTATAGCACCCCTCGGTGCGCCGCAGGTAGAAGTTGTTGCGACGGCGAAGAAACCGTTGAAAGCCGGGGAAGTTCTTGACGGAATTGGGTGTTATATGACCTACGGCCAATGTGAAACCGCAATAACCACGGCAGAGCAACAATTATTGCCCATGGGCCTGGCGGAAGGTTGTATTCTAAACAAAGATGTTCCCCGTGATACGGTAATTGGGTATGCCGATGTTCTTTTGCCCAAAGGAAGATTCTGCGATGCACTAAGGAAGCAACAAAACGAGTATTTCAGCTATGAAAAAATGATGAAAAAACTCCACGTATAAGGGCTTGCCTTCTCTTGGATCTGGTATGAACATTGTCCGAAACCTGGCATACAATTTTGATTTATTAGCCGAACAAAAGTAGGTTATGCCTAAACTTTCCGTGGTCTATATTCAGTTAAAAATTGAAAAATGAAGCGCACTAAAAAGAAGCCGTCCGATCCTGTCCCGAAAGAAGGTAAAGAAAAAAGTTTTCCAGGATACCCCTTATATGCGCCCGCACAGGATGAGATGGTCCGCGCCGACCGTGTGGATGCAGACCTGGACGACCCGAGTTCGCCGGCCGCAGACATCCGCACGACGAAGGATCATATCAATCCCGTGTCCCCCGAAAATGAAAATCTGGTGAGCCTGGCCGACCAGATTGTGCCGGCCGATGACTACGCCGTGACGCGTGAAGATCTGGCCGCTTTAGGGTCCGATGATTTGAATGGAGACGGAGGAGACGACGATCAATTAAGAGATCGCACTACGCCCGTTGATTTTACCGCTGAGGATCTTGATATTCCAGGCTCAGAATTGGACGATGCTGAGGAAGACGTCGGGTCGGAAGATGAAGAAAATAACAGCTATAGCTTGGGGGGTGACGACCATAATGATCTGGAAGAAGACAAGTCTTGAAAAATGCCGGCGCTCAACCTCATTGATTCTAACGCTTAGACAACTCATCGTTTCAGTTGGCACATTGGAAAAACGAAAATGATAGAAGACCTGCATAAACGAATTTGGGAGTTGTCCCCGTATGTTCAGACCCAGGAAAGCTATCGTGAACTAACAGAATTAACAGCCGACCTGATTAAGCTTTATGATTTGCAGGATCGGTTAAGTCATGACCCTTTTGGTCCGACAAGGGAAAGAAAACTCAGTCTTCCCGTAGAAACGATTTACGCTAAATTGAAAAACTGCACGTGTGTTGTTACCGGAGGGTTGGGTTGCGTGGGTTCGATGCTGGTCAAAGAACTATTGAAATTTGATGTCAAGGCGATTATTATTCTCGACACTAAAATAAACGGGCAGTTTGTCGGTTCTGAAAAAGTAGTCTACCTTTCTTGCGATATCCGTCAGCTTCACAGGGTACACGAAATTTTTGATGTCTATCGTCCGGACTTTGTTTTTCACACAGCTGCTCAGCGCGATCCGGGCCGGGCGGAATCTCATATTGCTGAAACCGTAAGCACCAACGTAGTCGGTACCTTAAATGTGGTCAAGGCCTGCGAAGCGGTCGGTACGGTGAAGCAAATGGTTTTTTCCTCAACCGGGAAAGCGAGCCGGTATTTTACGCAAGAAGTTTATGCAAGCACAAAAAAAATGGATGAGTTTATACTCGATACCTATGCAAGAAAAAGTGACGTCTGCTACTCCATGGTTCGGTTTACGCATATCCTCGACAATAGTTTGATGAATGAGGAATTAAAAAACGAGAGTAAGACAGGCGACTATCTGGCTGTGCACAGTCCCGGCAAATACGTCACTGCACAAAATGCACATGAAGCAGCTTACCTGATTCTCAATGCCCTTGTTTACTCAACCCCGAAGCAATGTAGTTTTTTGTTGGTCAGGCACCTGGAATGGCCGGTCGAAAGCCTGGCGATGGCACTGTATTATATTAAAGAGTCGGACAGAGCAATTCCTGTTGTCTTCATCGGAAATCCGGTGGGCTATACCGAAAAATTCTTCCGGGGCCAGATGGACTGGTCAGAGCCTGCGGAACTTAATCTTCTTACCAATGTTTATGAACGAAAATACCGTCGTTTAAACCATGAAAAGGATATAATCATTTCACGAGTCTGCTCCACGGATGAATCCATTCTTGACGAAGTGCTTGTCGCAATTGAAAAGATTACCGGAGAGGAGGAGATGAAAGAAGTTTTGATTAATGGGTTAAGGAGGATGGTGAGACGATCCTTGAAAGAAGTGAACCCGAAGGACACGATTGACATTCTTCGCTGGGGCCTGGACCCCCGTTTATTAGAAATGGAAAATGCCCGGGTTTCTGACTTCGGGGCAATTATTCTTTTGTTGGTGGAATCGTTGGCGAACAGCGAGTATTACCGCGAGGCAGAAGGCTTACTTTATCAGCAGGCATAACCATGTTACATATTGAACCATCTATTTTGCGCAGCCTGATTGCGAATGTCGAGCCTTATCCGGAGGAATGCTGTGGATTTTTCCTGGGTCACGTAGGAGCAACGAGTTGCACCATTACAAAATCGATGGCGATGAATAACTCCACCGCCGGAAACAAACAAACTAATTTTGAAATAACATCAAAAGATTACCTGTACACAGAGAGCATTGCCGAAGAGGAGAATCTGGCGCTCCTTGGCGTCTATCATTCCCATCTCAATCACCCCGCGGTTCCTTCTGAAGTAGACCGGCTGGCGGCGATGCCCAACTTTTCGTACATCATCATTTCCGTGATGGATAGAAAGTTTGACAGTATTCGGTCATGGCAATTGGATACTCATTCTCAGTTTCAGGAAGAAAAAATCATCATCGACTCACTCATTTAATAGACCTATTATGGCAACTGTATTAATTCCGACGCCTTTGCGAAAATTTACGAACCACACCTCAAAGGTCACAGTACGATCAACAAAAGTGTCGGACGTGATGATGGAACTCACTGCCAGTTTCCCGGATCTTACGAAGCACCTGATGGACGCGGACGGGAAGACGGCTTCGTTTATCAACATTTTTGTTGACCAGGACGACATCCGCAACCTTAACCAGGAGCAGACAGAAGTGACAGCAAAAACAGTGATCAGTATTGTTCCGGCTATCGCTGGCGGCGTTCAAAAATAAAATCCTATGAAGCACGAGGACATTCAATTTTCAAAAGAAGAATTAGAGCGATATAATCGTCATATCATTATCCCCGAGTTCGGATTGGAGGCGCAGAAAAAACTTAAAGCTGCCAAAGTACTGGTTGTCGGATCAGGTGGACTCGGAAGCCCTGTTTTGCTCTACCTCGCCGCTGCCGGTGTGGGTACCATTGGCATCGTCGATGGTGACGTTGTGGAAGACAGCAACCTTCACCGTCAGGTTATCTTCGGTATTGATGAAATAGGTTTGCCGAAAGTGGATGCCGCAAAACGGAGGCTGCAATGCCTGAATCCGCATATTGTTCTGCATGTGTATAACACACAATTGACTTCGGCCAATGCATTCGCGCTCATTAAAGATTATGATGTCGTTGCAGACGGCACCGACAACTTTCCAACCCGGTACTTGGTGAACGATGCCTGCGTACTTTTGGGGAAGACCAATGTATATGCCTCCATTTTTCAGTTTGAAGGTCAGGTTACGGTATTCAATGCCATCAACCGTGAAGGGCAAAGAGGACCCAATTATCGTGATCTGTTTGAAACACCTCCTCCTCCGGGCCTGGTACCCAGCTGCGCCGAAGGGGGAGTGCTGGGTGTGTTGCCTGGTATCATCGGAAGCTTACAGGCCCTGGAGGTGATTAAAGTAATCACGGGCATCGGAGAAACCCTCGATGGCCGCCTTTATATATTTGATGCTTTGACTTTTAGCTCCAGAACATTCAACCTAAAACGTAACCCAGCCAATCCCCTCAATGGCGCAAATCCAACCCTGACCGAGCTGATCGATTATGAGCAATTCTGCGGTGTAAAGGCCATAGAACGTCGGGTCAAGGAGATTACTGCAAAAGAACTTTATGATTGGCAGGTTCAGGGTAAGGATTTCCAACTGATTGACGTGCGTGAACCCGATGAGTATGAGCTCGTGAACCTGGCCGCCGAGTTGATTCCTTTGGGATCTGTATTGGCCCAAGCCGACAAAATCAGCCGCGATAAAAAAGTAGTGGTTCATTGCAAAATGGGAGGTCGCAGCGCCAAGGCTATCCGGGAGTTGGAAGATAATTTTGGATATCAGAACCTCTATAATCTCAAAGGAGGAATCCTTTCTTACATCGAGGAAATCCAACCGGAATTGACCCGGTACTGACCTCATATCGGATGACGAGAGTTGGAGAGGTCTTTTGTTTGGTGATTTTTATTCTTGGCTGTCATCGGAGCCAAACCCACCCCGTCACACCACTCACCTCCGGCACAGCATTGGGTCAGGTAGACTCGCGTTTGGAGGAAGCGTCAGGTCTCGTCGCGAGCGTTAGTAACCCCGGCTTTCTTTGGACCATTAACGACAGCGGTAACCTCCCGGAGATTTTTTTGATCGACCAACACGCAAGCATAAGATTGGTCTGCCGACTGGCCAACATTCAAAACCGGGATTGGGAGGATATCGCTATCGATGCCGGTCCCGACGGAAAATACTATTTGTATGTGGCAGACATCGGCGACAATTTTTCTCGTTATGAACACAAGCTCATTTATCGTCTGAAAGAGCCTGTCTTGTCGGGAAAAAAAGAGGTCGTTGTAACTCAGTTCGAGACATTTGTTCTCCGCATGCCGGACGGCAAACGCGACGCTGAAACCCTTCTGATTGATCCCCTCACACATGATCTTTTCATTATTTCCAAACGTGAAGACTCTGTAGGCTTGTACCAAGTACCGAATCCTCTTTGCCAGGGCGTCATGACGCTTACGAAAGTTCTTACCATGCCTTTCCGGCAAATCGTTGCGGGCAGCATTTCTGCAGACGGTCAAAAGGTTTTATTAAAAAATTACAATACGATCTACTACTGGAAGAAATCAGCGGGCGAAAGCTTGCCGCAACTCCTGGCAACGAAGCCCATGCAATTGCCCTATCAACCCGAACCACAAGGAGAGGCTATCAGCTGGTCCAGAGATGGAACTGAGTTTTTTACACTGAGTGAAAGTACATGGCGAAATCGTGCCGACCTGATCGTACATCGAAAGACATTACTTGGGGACAAGAGTCCCTGGTGACTCATTTTTGTTCGACTGTACTTTGTGGCTCCCTATAAGTCTTCGAAAACTATTTTTTTTCGATAATCAAATTTTATGATGACGCACATCATCAAAACCCTCATTTAAGAAGTCAAATTTAATAGCAGGTGTGTACTAATCTCTACACTACCCTTACACCGAATTAAAGTTTTACAGGAACATGCGTTTCCTGAGGGTGGCAAGGGATTTTTATTTTAAGAAATACCAGCAAAACTATTTTATGAGGAATTCATCATCCGGCTACACGATTTCAATGACGGTGAACGTCATAAAATGGACAGACCGTTGTTACATCTATCTCTCCCCATTTCCATCGCTCTTCTTTCGACAAAGTTGTTCGGCACGTGTACAAGGTATTCTTAACAGCAAAAAGTCTCAGGCTTACTAGCGTCTTCTGAGCCAATACGAAATGAGAATGAAACCCTACAGACCCTCTGAATCGCCCACGTATTTACCAACGCATGGGCGAATAAAAGGATCACCAATGGCTTGCGTTCTGATCGTTCTTAGTTTGACGTTCTCGGGTTTTTCATCGGAAGCAGCCACGCCCACCAGCCAACCCACCGCTATCGTATTCAGTAACCGGACGATAAATTCCATTACCGTATCCTTTACGAATGCCGCGGACAACCCCAAGGGGTATTTGCTGATTTATGAAAGCAGTTCATCTCCCACAACTCATCCGGTGAATGGAACTGTTTATTCCGTCGGCAACAATCTGGGCAGCGGAACCGTGGGGGCCGTGGGAACCGGTCCGTTTACGATAACCGGTCTGAGCGTGGCGCTGAACTATTTCTTTGCTATTTATTCATACAATGGAAGTGGGTCAAATACAAAATACCTTGTATCGATTACCCCGCTGGAGGGAAATGCATGGACCATCGCTGCTGCCCCGACGGCCGACCCCAAGAACCTGATCTTCTCGGGGATTACAGACACTGGATTCAATGGGTCTTTTTCAGCGGCCTCTCCGATTCCGACGGGAGGATACATCGGATTAAGGAAAGCAGGAAGCGCGGTGACGGATACGCCCATAGACGGAACGGTTTATTCGGTTGGGGGTACGATTGGAGCCAGCACTATCTCCTTTATCGGACCTTCCCTCTCATTCTCAGAAAGTAATCTTGCCTCTGCTACAACCTATTATTACAAAATATTTTCCAATGGACTAGGAGCCGATCCGTCGACGGCGAATTATCATACGAGCGGAACGCCTTTGGTCAACAATCAAACAACCCTTGCTTCGCCTGCTTCCGTGCAGGCCAGCAATATTGTTTTTTCGGGAGCAGCCAACAACCAGCTAACGCTTACCTGGACGAATGGCAATGGAGGGCGTCGGGTGGTACTGGGGCATGCCGGAGCAGCCGTAAATTCAAACCCGGTCGATGCATCGACCTATATTGCCAATCCCCTCTTTGGAACGGGCACAGAACTAGGCTCAGGAAATTATTCTGTTTACGATGGTACCGGAAGCTCATTTACCGTAACCGGGCTCATCGCGTCAACGGTCTATTATTTTGAAGTGTTTGAATATAATGGGATCGCGTTAACCACCAACTACCTGACGACGTCTGCCGCCGGCAATCCGGCCAATCAAACAACCCTTGCCACGCCGGCGACCAACCAGGCAACGAACATTTTATTCTCTGCTGTTTCCAATACACAAATGACACTTAACTGGACTCGCGGAAACGGATCCAACCTTATTGTACTTGCGCTTCAAGGTTCGCCGGTAAATTCAAATCCACTCAATTCGACGGCCTACACCGCTAACCAAGTCTATGGTTCAGGCAATCAAATCGGGAGCGGAAATTTTGTAGTTTACAATGGGTCCGGCAGCGCCGTCACGGTCACAGGGCTAATTTCATCAACCGATTATTATTTTGAAGCCTTTGAATACACCGGGGCAGGGGCAACGCTTAATTACCTTACTCCATCATCGTCCGGAAATCCTAACAACGAAAGCACACTGGCAGGCCCTGCTACTGTGCAGGCATCTAACATTTTTTTTGGGAACCTGTCCAATAACGCCATGACGGTGAACTGGGCCAACGGGAACGGAGCAAGACGGATGGTACTGGCACATGCCGGAGCTGCCATCAATTCCGGCCCCGTCGCAGAAACCGGGTACACTGCCAATTCGATTTTTGGTTCCGGTTCACAAATCGGCACGGGCAACTATGTTGTTTACGATGGCACGGGTAACTCAGCCGTCGTAACCGGTCTTTCTGCCACTACTTCATACTACTTTGAAGTATATGAATACAATGGTTTGGGCGTTACAGCCAATTACCTCACGACTACGGCCGCTGCAAATCCTTCTCAACAGATTACACTGGCCAACCCAGCTGTCACTCAGGCCAGCAACATCGTATTCTCGGCCATTTCAAGTACTCAATTTTCTATTGGATGGACCAACGGAAGCGGTACCAATCGATTGGTATTGGTGCAAGCAGGAAGTCAGTCGGATGATGTTGTTGCCAATGGAGCAAGCTATAGCGCCAATTCAGTTTTTGGTTCAGGCACGGCGTTGGGGTCCCATTATGCTGTCTATAACGGAACTGGAAATTCAGTCGCGGTGAGTGGCCTTCTGGCCTCCGTAGTTTATTTTGTTGAAGTATTGGAGTACGATGGTTCGGGTATCACGGCTAACTATCTTACCAGCGTGGCTTCAGGAAATCCGGCCAGTCAATCCACACTGGCCCTGCCGGTCACGACTCAGTCTTCGGCTATTGTTTTTTCAAGCACGTCCAATAATCAAACAACGCTGACATGGACGAATGGAAGCGGGGCCAACCGTATTGTACTTGCTCATGCGAACACAACAATCGATTCAAATCCGTTGAATTTTACAGCGTATGTCGCCGATACTACCTTCGGTGCCGGTTCGCAAATTGGCACGGGCAACTATGTTGTCTATGAAGGACCAGGCAATACCGCGACCGTTACCGGTCTTTTTTCCGCTTCACTCTATTATTATAGGGTCTTTGATTACAATGGATCAGGAGCGGATAATCGTTATGACATCGCAACGACTTCGGCCAACCCTGCTGCGCAGCTAACCTTAACCGATGCACCGGTTGCTTACCTGGCAACGTCCATTGATTCTTCTTCGTTTGTTGCCAGTTGGTCGATGGTATCCGGGAGCACTGGTTATTTTATTGATATTTCAACTGACAACTTCACTACTTTTGTTCCTGGGTTCAATAATCTTGCCGTGGCTGGAACAACGTTAAGCGGAACAGGCTTAACCGGAGGAGGCTCCTACCAGTATCAGGTTAGAGCTGAGGATGCCACAGGTCCTTCCGCCGATTCAAATCCCATTTCGGTTTTATTGGCACCTATCGCTCCGGTACCATTGGCCTGCACGGGCATAAGCCCAACTTCATTCACCGCCAATTGGAATATCTCCAACGGCGCAACCAATTACTTTCTCGATGTGTCAACAGACATTAATTTCGGGTCGTTTCTTCCGGGATTCAATTCAGATCCGCTGATGGGAATAAACTCTGCCACGGTTAGCGGCCTTACTGCGGGAACGATTTATCACTACCGGGTCAGGGCGGAGAATGCCAGCGGCACATCAGGGAACTCAGTAAGCATTTCACAGATTACCGTTCCGGCGATTCCCGTTGTGGGGAGTGCTTCCAATCAAACGCCTTTGAATTTTGCGGCCAATTGGACAATCGTTCCCGGGGCTGACAGTTATGAATTGGATGTGACACTGGGCAGTTCAAATTTTTCAACCTTCGTTGCCGGATACAACGCTAAATATGTTCCTGACTCGACGCAAGCACAAGAAGTTATCGGTCTGACTTCCAACACGATTTATAAGTACAGGGTAAGAGCGAGAAATGCGGGTGGGGTTTCCGGGAATTCTGTTATCGAAGTCGCGATTACCTCAGGGGGCGGACCTGTTATACCGCCCACCATTCAGGTAACGTCAAGTTCTAATACGGATATTAAAGTGCAGGCCGCCGATGGGTATAATCCGCTAACTAATACGATCACTTTTTTCCACCGCCCCATTATAGGAGCAAAGTTTACACAAGAGCCCGCCACCACGGGAAGCACAGCCGATATTACTGTCAATGCCTCATGGCTTGATCAATTGGGTATGGAATATTATTTCAGGGTCAGCGACGAAGCGGACAATGAAGACTCAACGGCGAGCCAATATATTTATTCGCAAGTTTCGAATGTAAACCTTTCGAGCCAGGCCAATTTTGTCGGCGGAGGAACTCCGGGGACCTATCGTATTTTCTCCATTCCCGTTATGCTCTCCAGCAATCAGATCGAAGACGTTTTCCAATCTATTATTGTCCAATACGGAGGGATTGATAAAACCAAATGGCGGCTCGTACAATATCAGGCCGGGCAAAATATAGATTATGGAACCGGCTTGAACACGATTGATCCCGGCCGGGGGTACTGGTTTAATTCCCTGGACGCTCCACAGCCAATCGATATCTCAGGTTCAGTTATCCAGGCTAATCAGGCACAAGGATTCATTATGTCGCTGGATGCAGGGTTTACACAAATCGGGAATCCATACCCTTTCTCTATTTCATGGAACGACATATTGGCCCAAAACTCAAATGTCACAGGCATCCTCGATGTGGGCGCCCTATACACCTTCGATGCCGCTCAGGTAGCCTTTATTAAAAACGCCGACATTCTGGATGCTTGGGGAGGAGGATTTGTGCATTCCAATGCCGCCATCCAGCTTACCATTCCGGTGACGGTAAATCAGGGAACCGTCAGCGGAAGAACAACCAACTCTACAATGACCTCCTCCATAGATCAGCCTCAATGGTTCGTGCCCATTGCGATCAGCGAAGGCAATACATCGAATAACTACTCAGGTCCCGGCATGAATCCAGCCGCTCAAATCGGTTATGATCGATTCGATGATTTTACGTTACCCCGGTTTATCAGTTACCTGGAAATGAATTCTTACCATCCCGACTACCTGACTCCCAAGTTCAGCCGCGACATCGTTCCCACCGCTACCCATTACAACTGGGACTTTGAAGTCGAGTCCAACATAGACGATCATAATGTCGTCATGACGTGGAACAATCAAGCACTCGGGGATAATGCCGCGCAACTCCTGCTTTATGATGCGGGGGCAAACATGATCATGGATATGAAAAAAGTCAGCAGTTATCGTTTTGAAATTAATGAAAAGCATTTATTCCGGATTTTCTTCGGCGTCGATGAGAACAGCCTTTCCCCAGACGTCACCGCTCTTGGCCGCGCTTACCCTAATCCTTTTGCGCAACGTACTGCAATCCCTTTTATTACCGGTGCCAACCAGCCCGATGTGCAGATCGAGGTATACGACATGATGGGCCGGAAAATACGCGAAATAGAGAATGGCGAGTTTGAGTCGGGCTACCATGAAGGGTCCTGGGACGGTACTGATGATCGTGGAGGTCGAGCGGCTCCTGGCGTCTACATCTATCGGCTTACAAGCTCAACGATGGCAGCTCAAATGGGCCGCGTAGTTTTGGAATAATGATTTAAAATCGAGTGGTATGAAACTAATGTTAATAGTGCCTCTGGTGTTGACGCTAAATCTTCCCGCGGCTGTAGCGCAAAATTTTTCCGGCAAAACCGACGACGTTTTCCTTAACTTTAAAAACCCCAGCCCGTCTATTGTCGCTGTTTCGATGCCACTCATCACGTGGAAAAATCCTCAGCTGGAATACACCAACAGTACGCGCAGCCTGACGGTGATCGAAGCAACCGTTTTCTCCGACGTCGATATCAAATCGATTCGCGTCCGGGTCGGCGATGGGACGATGCCTCGAGGAGAAAAGCCGTTGAATATTGGCCACGTGAAAGAATATACACTCGTTCAGCCCATCAACCTGATGGGGGGCCTGAACGTGATTGAAATCGTGGTGGAAAATGTCAATGGCGGAAGGATCAGCAGCTCACGATCCGTTCTGGTGGGTTCTGATATATCCTCTAATTCTGTCGCCATTGACCGCAAGGATTATGCGCTGTTATTTGCGACCGACCAATACGACAATTGGCCCGACCTGGTCAATCCGGTGGATGACGCCCACAGTGTCGCCAAATTGTTGAAGGAAAAGTATGGGTTCGAAACGGAGATTGTCGAAAACCCAAACCTGGACGATGTATTCAACAAGCTGGCGGAATACGGCCACCGAAAATTCAAACCCCAGGATCAGTTGCTGATCTTCTTTGCAGGCCATGGGTATTTTGATGAAAACTTTGGGGAAGGGTTTGTCGTGGCAAAGAACTCCTTACAAAATGACAATGCCAAGACGACGTACATTTCGCATAACCGGTTGCGCGGCGTAGTCAGCAATATTCCGAGCGAGCATATTTTTCTGGCTATGGACGTTTGCTTTGGAGGTACGTTCGATCCCGTAGTTGCCAGGACAAGAGGTATGGAGCCTGCGGACGCATCCGATGCTGAATTTTTGGCACGTAAGCTTAACCGCCATACCCGAAAATACCTTACGTCGGGTGGAAAGGAGTACGTCAGTGATGGCGTTCCGGGCAAACACTCTCCCTTTACTCTTAAGCTGTTGCAAGCGCTTGCCGATGGAGGGGGAAGCGACCACATTTTAACGCTATCCGAACTTAAGGCCTACATCGAAAAGCTTAAATCAGAACCACGCATGGGAAGTTTTGGGGACGACGCACCGGACAGCGATTTTGTCTTCATCGTCAAGAATTAGGAGCAAAGAAATCTCAATGAAAAACGTTTTAGTCCTGATGGTTGGATTGTTGGCGAGTCCGGTTTTTGGACAGAAGTTCTCGATCAAGCGACTTGAAATATTGAATGATAAAATTAATCTGTACTATGACCTGGTGGACACGGTAGCTACGCGCACCTATACGATAGCTCTCTTTGCCTCGCAAGACAATTTCATTTCACCGTTGCAGCAAGTGTCCGGAGATATCGGTCTGGAAGTGACACCAGGGCGTAATAAAAGAATCGTCTGGAATGCCAAGGAGGAGTTAGGGGCAAATTTTGAAGGTAAGGAGGCCCTGGAAGTGAGGGGAAGATTGTACATTCCTTTTGTACGGCTTGACGGGCTTAATAAAACGTTTAAACGATTGAGACCTACGGAAATCACGTGGACAGGAGGGACGCAACAAAACATTCTGAATTTTGATTTGTATAAAGGCAAAGAGAAGATAACCAGTTTCCCGGACATTGCTAATGTAGGGCATTACAGGCTAACCATGCCTACTACGGTGAAACCGGGCAAAGGCTATAGATTCAAGATCAGCGACAGTCGCAATAAAGATCAGGTTGTTTTTTCACCTCCGTTTACGGTGAAACGCAAAATTTCCCTGGGGCTAAAATTTGTACCCATCGTCCTGATAGGAGCAGGCTTATACCTGGCCGTCTCCGGCAACAAAGGCTCCAAAGATATTCCAGATCCGATTACTCCGTAGTGGACTGAAAGGGGTAGGAAAAAATAGGCCGGGTCAATGGTAGAAACCCCTTATTACGCTGTTTTACAATGATTTCAAACTGAACCTCCTGCTGTTCTCTGTTGGCACGGACTTTTTAGCGGATTTGCGCAAAGCATAAATCCCATGTTAAAAGTAAGAAAGTCGGGAAAACCCAGATTTAAGCTCCCTAAATCCCCTACAGGTATTCAGGGTCTTGATGATATCTGTGTCGGTGGCCTACCACGAAATCGTCCTACCCTTTTGTTGGGTAAAACGGGGTGTGGAAAAACGATCATGGCTATGGAATTCATCGTCAATGGAATCGTCATGTACAATGAGCCTGGCGTATTCATGGCATTTGAAGAAAAAACGGATGAACTGACCATGAATGTAAAATCATTGGGTTATCATCTGGATGCCCTTCGTGAAGAAAATAAAATATACGTTGAGCATTTCCAGATTGCCAGGGAAGAAATTGTGGTCGCCGGCAAATACGACATCGAAGGCTTATTCGTGCGGCTTGAGTATGCCATACGCAAAGTAAAGGCCAAGCGGGTTGTACTTGATTCGCTGGACACGCTTTTTTATGGTCTTGACTATCAAACCCTCCGGTTGGAATTCAGAAGGCTTTTTTCCTGGCTAAAGGAAAAGAAGGTAACCGCAATAATTACATCAGAAACCGGAGATTCTTTTCTAACGCGGCAGGGCTTGAAGGAATATGTTGCTGATTGTGTCATCGTTTTAGATAACCGGGTTACTAATCAAATAGCCGTCCGGCGGTTACGGGTTGTTAAATGCCGCGGCTCCATTCATGGCAACAATGAATATCCTTTTGCCATTGATGAAAGTGGGGTGATTGTTTTCCCGATTGTGACGCAAGCGATACCGCAAAAAATAAGTTCGGAAAAAATCTCTTCCGGTGTTGAGCAATTGGATGAAATGCTTGGTAAAAGGGGATTTTATGTAGGAAGCAGTATTCTTATATCAGGAACAGCAGGTACTGGAAAAACCAGCTTGGCGTCGGCATTTGCGTATCGCGCATCCAAAAATAAAGAGCGCTGCCTGTTTTGTGCCTTTGAAGAAGCGCCAAACCAGGTGACCCGAAACATGAAATCCATTGGGATCTCCTTGGACCCATTGATCCGATCAGGCCAATTGCTTTTTTACTATTCAAGACCGACCTTACAGAATCTTGAGTTGCACTTTTTAAGCATCAAGAAAATAATAAAGGATTACAAACCTACCGTAGTCATTCTTGATCCGATCACTAATTTAATGACGGAAGGGCCGAACAGCGATATCCGGTCAATACTTACCCAGTTTGTCGATTATTTAAAGGTTGAACAGATAACGGTCATGTTCACCGCAGCAATTACGGTTGGGTCCATCGAACGAAATCCCAGCGATGAAGGAATTTCTTCCATGGTGGATACCTGGATCATGGTTCAGGATACCGAACTGAATGCCGAAGGTTCGAGGAGCCTCCGAATTATGAAATCGAGGGGAATGGCCAACTCGATGGATGTGCAGAGGTTTATCATTTCCAGTAACGGAATTCGGATAGTTCCGATTCCAGGAAAAGACAAAGAGTTTTTGACTTCTTCCGGAACAATCACGAATGGCCGGAAAAGTTTATTACGTCCGGAACATCGGATCAGGTGAGAATGTTTTTGCCATGCCGACATAGCTAAAGGCCATGTCAAGTACACGATTGGATAGAATAAGCAATGTTAAAAAAAATACATAAAAGCATTGACGTTAAAGGGCCAGGTAAGGAAGCTGCGAGGGGCACGTATTTTCTTCAGCTTTTTGTCACCGGTATTTTACCCAACTCCACCCGTGCCATCGAAAATATCAAAGCTATCTGCGAGTCGCATTTAAAAGACAGGTATGAATTAGAAATCATTGATATTTATCAGCAGCCCTCATTGGCGGCCGCCGAGGGAATAGTGGCTATACCTCTCCTGATTAAGAAATTTCCGTTACCCCAGGCGAGACTGATCGGTGATTTATCGGATACAGAAAAGGTTCTAAAGGGTCTTCACATTGATTAATCAGCTTTTCATCCATGTCAAAAAATAACACAAGCCCGTTGGAAAAAGCCAGAAAACTGAAGGACGAAAATAAAAAACGTCAACACCGATTGCTGGACGGCGCGGGGTCGGTCGATGTGGTCAAAACAGGAAGTATAGATGCATTAGTTTCCATTGATAAAGAGGATATTACCGTTTACACCGAAAAAATAGCGGGCGAGGTGTACAGGATACTCATTGAGAAAATGCATGAGGGAGCGGTTACCCTCAATGAAGAAGGAACCATTCTCTATTGCAATTCCTATTTTGCCGGCATGGTGAATGAGCCCCTGCAAAAAGTAATAGGAACAAAATTAAAAACGTACATGGATCACGCTTCGATGACATCCTTTATGGAATTGTTTAACCAAGGCCATGATGCCAGTTCCCAAAGTGAAGTTTATCTGATGACGAAAGAAGGCCGGAAAATGCCCGTCTTGTTGTCGGCCAATACTTTGACGCTGAACAAAAATATTATCTTGAGTATAATTTTGACGGATCTTACTATTCAAAATAAGAATCAGAAAGAACTAAAATACCGGGCTGAACAACTGGAACAAAAGAATGTTGAGCTTGAAAATGTGAATAAGGACCTGACTACCTTTACCTACATATCGAGCCATGATTTGCAGGAGCCGGTACGTAAAATACTGAATTTCGGTTCCATCATTACCAAGGAAGAAGGAGGCAGGTTATCGGATACAGGCAAGGAGTATTTCCGACGATTGATGGAAGCCGCCAAAAGAATGCAGGGTCTCATTGAGGATTTGGCCACCTACTCCCTGGCTAAGCATGCTGAACGTAATTTTGAAAAAATAGACTTGACCACCCTTGTGGATGAAGTGAAAAAAGACCTCGACGAAGTCATACAGGAAAAGCATGCTACGCTGGAAACTACATTCCTTGGCACCGCCAACATTATCCCATTTCAGTTTCGTCAGCTGGTCCACAATCTTATCCTGAACTCGCTCAAGTTCTCAAAGCAAGAAACGGCGCCGGTCATACGAATGACGAGTGAGATCGTTGCGGGAAGTCAGTTAAACCAAAAGAAACTATCTTCCCAAATCGATTACTATCATATTACCTATACGGATAATGGTATCGGATTTGAGCCAAAATATAATGAACTCATTTTTGAGGTGCTCCAGCGTCTGCACAGCCGGGAAGAATATAAGGGTACCGGAATGGGTCTGGCTATTTGCAAACGGATCATCGAAAACCACAATGGAATCATAACGGCAACCGGCGAACTGAATGTCGGAGCACGTTTTGACATCTATATACCGGCACTATAAAACATTCGCAGCCTATTGTGCATCACACCATTTTCATTTCCCTTGGGAAAACATTATGAAAGAAAAACTAAAAATACTTTGCCTGGAGGATGATCCGGAGGATTTCGAAATTATCAATCAAATCCTGAATGATAGTGGTTTGGCCGTAACCACCCAACGAGTAACCACGCGCGAAAAATACCTGAATGCATTAAGCACATTCAATCCGGATGTTGTCCTTTCCGATCATGCGTTACCTAAGTTTAATTCTAACGAAGCCTTGAAGCTATGCCAGGAAAAAAATTTCACCACTCCATTTATTCTGGTAACCGGTGCAGTGTCGGACGAATTTGCTGTTAACTGTATTAAGCTGGGGGCCGATGATTATGTGCTCAAGTCGAATCTGAGCCGGCTTCCCAGCGCCATTGAAACCGCGCTGAAGCATAAAGACTCTGAAAAAGAAAGAGTAAAAGCAACGGCAGCGTTGGCGTCTCAAAATGATGAACTCGTGAAGATCAATAGGGAGTTGGACAGCCTTGTATATAGCGTGTCCCATAATTTGAGATCGCCCCTTATGTCTTTGCTCGGATTATTGAATTTGGCCAAGAAAGAAAACAACATCGAACATTTACATCACTACACGAATATGATGGCCAGTAGCATCCATACACTGGATGATACGGTGAAAGAAATTCTCGACTATTCCAGGAATGCCCGCCTGGAAGTTCAATCGGTTCCCATCGATTTCAAGAAGCTTATTCAGGAAACGCTGGATAAGATGCAATTCATGCCGGGTTTTGAAGTACTGGACGTACGGGTTCTCGTGGATGATGCCATTGTGTTTCACTCAGACCAGTACCGGTTATCCGTCATTATGATTAATCTGATATCCAATGCCATTAAATACCTTGATCCGGAAAAGGAAAAACCGTTCTTTTCTATCTCTATTGTCATCGATGAGAAAAAGGCAAAACTCAACTTTCAGGACAATGGAATCGGGATCGATAACCTGTTGTTGCCCAAAATTTTTGATATGTTTTTTCGTGCTACCCACCGGAATGAAGGTTCCGGCCTGGGACTCTATATTGTGAAAGAGGCCGTCGAGAAACTGAAGGGTAAGATTGAAATTGAGTCCCGCGAAGGCGCTGGAACGGTCTTCAACATAGAAATTCCAAATTCCCTTATGAAAAATAATCGGGGAGCTTAAAACTTTTTCAGGAAGTATCTCATCCCCATCCAAAAAGGTCTTATTCCGTTGCCTTTGAAGAAAGACAGAAACCTGCTCAAAACCTGGATTCTCCTGCTGATTTTAATCGCAGGTCCGAGCGGATTAGCGCAGCAAATAAAAGAATCACCCATCGGTCAACTTGCCGTCAGCCTTATTTCGGCCCTGAATAGCAATAACAAAGAGGAACAACTCCGGTTTATCAATGCCCATATGGATTCCGAAGCACTCAGGAATGGTCCCGATGTGCTAATCAAAAATTTTGGCGACTTGTTCGATCGGACAGGTGGCGTGGAAATCACCGACCTGCGCCCCGGACGCGATCCCGGGGAAGTTAAAGTAATTCTGAAAAGCAAACGGGGAAACCTGGAGATCGAATTGTTGACTCACCTCAGCCGCGAATCCCCCGATAAACTTATCGGTTTTATTTCCCACCCTTTGCCAGATCCCGACCGCAAGGACTCTTTGCCGTGGCCCCGAACCTCGCTCAATGAACGAGATGGAATCGCGGAAATAGAACATCATGTACAACAAGCCGCCAAGGATGACCGGTTTTCAGGTGCTGTGCTGGTTGCAAAAAACGACCGCGTCTTGTTGTCGAAAGCCTATGGGTTTGCTAATAAAGAAAAGCAAATCCTCAATCAAACCGATACGCGATTTAACCTCGGGTCCATGAATAAAATGTTCACCAGCGTAGCAATCGCTCAACTCGTGCAAGCCGGTAAGCTTTCTTTCGGCGACACCCTTGATCGCGTTTTGCCAGATTATCCCAATGAATCAGTAGCAAAAAAGATCACTGTCCGTCAGCTTTTGACTCATACAGCGGGATTGGGCGATTTTTTTAAACCCGAATTTCAAAAGCACCGTGAAAAATATGTTAGCCTGGCCAGTTATCTGCCTTTGTTTGCCCAAGAGCCGCTCCTGTTTGAACCGGGCAAGAGCTGGTCCTACAGTAATGCAGGGTTTATTGTCCTGGGCCTCATTGTAGAGAGACTATCCGGAGAGAACTACTTTGATTATGTTCGTAGCCATATTTTCAAACCTTCCGGCATGATGAGTACGGATTCTTATGAACGGGATGCCATCATCCCAAACCTGGCATTAGGTTATATTGACGGCGACAAAAACCAGCGGCGAGTAAATGAGGAGACTCTTCCGGTCAAAGGGAGTTCAGCAGGAGGGGGGTATTCTACGACCAACGACCTCTTCCGTTTCAGCCGCGCCTTACTGAATAATCGCTTGCTGAATGCCGAACTCACCAAGACAATAATGACCGGCAAGGTGGCCGACAATCACCCTAACTCACAATATGCTTTCGGCTTTAAGGATGTAACTCTTTCGGGAAGGCACATGGTGGGACACGGCGGCGGCGGCCCAGGGATCAACGGATATCTGAATATGCTGATCGATAATGGCTATACGGTAATTGTTTTAGGAAACTATAGTCCTCCTTCGGCCGACGGACTCGCGATGGAAATAAGTAATTTTCTAATCAGCCAATAGGTTTTGAAATCTTATTTTGGAGAGGGCATAAAATGCAAACTGTTTCTAAAAGGTTAGCAAGTTGCTGGAGCCATGAAACCTTAGCACACTCGTGCGAAACCCAAGTGTAATTTCATTGGTCGAGTAAACAGTCCCGACTGAATTTCCAGTGGGAACTTCAAACACATATCCCAGGCGAAACGAAGTACCCAGTAAGGCCTGTGCCATAAAGCCGTATGTATTAAAGTTCCTGGTGAGCAGGCCAAACGAATAATTTTCACGAATAATGATTGATGCATTAAAGTCCACAGAAATCGGAGAGCCTGCCACTTCTTTGATCAAAACCGATGGCTTAAGGTGAAGGCGGTCAGACACAGTAAACAAGTACGACCCCATCAGGTAGACCGTTTGAGTGTATAGTGTTTGCTGAATACCAGCGGTCTCCAGCGTTGATCGAAGCATACGCGGTACCGAGAGACCAATAAAGAATTTATCGCTTTTAAGAATTATTCCTGCACCCGCAGTCGGCCGGGTGACGGAAATATTTCCCTGAAACAATGGATCGGTTGGATTTTGGGGATTGAGTTTGGAATTGTCCAACTGATAGTTTGCCGCTCCGGCCTGAAGTCCAAAGGAAAGAATCTTGTCAGCTGTAATGTTGATCCTGTAGGAATAGCTGCCAAAGATCTCATTCACTGTAGTAGCTCCTACATTATCCGAAGAGATCATAAGTCCTGCTCCCATTCTGTTGTCGTCAAGGGATATGTGTCCATTGGCATTATAGGTAACTGGACTTCCTGGCAAGCCGCTCCATTGCTCCCGGACAACGATGGAGGTATTCAAATTATTGGTGAGACCGGCATAAGCCGGGTTCAGTAGGAAAGGGTTATTTATATACTGAGCATAGAGTGGATCCTGTTGGGCCACGGCGGCTAAAGGGTCAATCGATCCTATCAAAAAAACAAAAACACAGGGTAACTGTCGAATCATGGGCTAGCGTTTAATTTGAAGGTATCCTGTGAGGGTCTTTGCACCTGAGGAGAAAGTAACTTTATAGAAATACGTGCCAGGAGGGAGCTGTTTTCCATCCGAAGAAACACCGGCAAACACTCTCGTTGTATTGTCATAATTGGAGACGGAAAATACTTCGTCCCCCCAACGATCAAAAATAGAAACGTGGTTGTCCTGTGTAGTAGGAAGAATATCAATAAAGTCAAGAACAAACGTGTCATTTTTTCCATCGCCGTTGGGAGATACAGCATTGTACACGATCACACTTCCTCCAACGTCGATAATGATTTCCTGCTGGCTGCAGGCCCCAACAAGGTCACAAACCTGAATGGTCAGCTTATCCGCGCCGGAAAATGAAATCCCCTGGTAGTTTACGATCAGGTGATGAGTTGAATCGATGACAGCCGGAGCTCCACTCAGAGGCTGACTGATGATGGAGAGCGTCGATAAGTCAATGTTGTTGTTCGGATCCGAAACAATAGTTGTCAAATCCAATACCACCTCGCCGCCGATGGTCGTCGTTTCGGTGGTGGGCGCAATAACGGGGGGTTGGTTACCGCTGCAGCCCGACGTTGTCAGGGTAGCGATTACCGCTGTTTTCGAACTTTCGCAGGTGCCGTTATTGATGGAAACGTAGTAAGTGGTAGTGACACTGAGCGCCGGTGTCGTGTACGCATTGTTCATCTGGCCGCTAATCGCAACTCCCAATGACGTATACCAGCGGTATTGACCTTCAACACCACCTGATGCACTGAGGATAGCGCTAGCGCCGGAACAAACGGAAGCTCCTGTTGCAGTCGGAGCGTTGGGAACAGGGTTCACGGTGAAGACCGATGCGCTGGTATAAACCGTTGAAGCAAAGTCGCCGCTGATTTTGCATTGATACGTTCCGTTTCCAAAATTTCCGGTCGTGTTGATCGAAAGCGTTGCCGTCGAAACATTGGAATAGCCTCCCGTGTTGGTGAGATCGACGTAGGAATTTGTACCGGAATTAAAAATTTGCCATTGATAAGTTATGTTAGTTGTTCCTGTCGCGTTGGCGGAAAGGGTTTGTGTTGTTCCATCGCATACGGAGGAAGCAGACAATGGCTGCGTAACGATGGAAATTACCGGAGTCAGGATCATATTTTCAAAAACCATAAGTGCATTGGCCCCGGAACTATACGGAAAGGCGACCAACATGATGTCGGGCTTGTTGTCGAGGTTTATATCGGCAAAAGCAATGGCTTGTGGATTATTGTTTGGCAGAGGATAATTAACAACGGGCGCAAAAGAGATGGACCCGCTTGTGCTAGTATTTTGAAATATGCTGAATGACCCCGGGTTGGACTGATGAATCACCACAATTTCTGTTTTTCCATCGCCGTCCAAATCTTGTGCTGCCACGGCAAATCCGTTTTTTTGGCACGGTAAATTAATGGGCCCGGCGAAGCTGATGGTACCAGGGGCACTCGTATTATGATAAACTGAAACGTAATTGTTGGCTACATTGAAGTGTGTTATGGCAATATCCGGTAGACCATCACCATCAAAATCCGAAGAGGCAATACCGTCGGGTTGCAATCCTGTCGCTACATTGACAGCGGCAGCAAAAGAAGCGGTAGTAATGAAACTCTGAACACCAAGGTTCTGAAAATACGAAAAATTATTTGCGGTGGGATTGGCGGTAGCAATATCAATGTTGCCGTCCCCGTCAAAATCGGCGGCGACAATTGCGCCACCGGTGCCGGGTCTGGTAAGGTTAACGGTAGAACTGCTGAACGTGGATAAATAGGAATTACTGATAAAGGGTCCTTGCTTACTTAGGTTTTCATATACTGCCACACTCGCCGTACCCGGGGTGGCTGCAATATCGGTTTTACCGTCTCTGTTAAAATCCGCCGTTGCCGCGGATGTGAACTCACTATCGTTGGTGTATACTTCGGAAGCAAAGGAGATTGTTCCACCACTGCTTGAATTCTGAAAAAGTGAATATCCGGAATGCAAATCAGTCTTTCCGTCGCCGTCAATATCCAGTGCAGCCATGCAGTAGCCGGAAGAGAATAGGGTTGAAAGCTGAGTTAAAGAAGACGACGTAATGGGTTGTCCTGCAGTAGCTTGAGTGTTCTGGAAAATTTTCCCACTGCTATAGCTGTCAATAAGACCTACATCCGGTCTCCCGTCATCATCCCAATCCGCGGTGATCAAGGTATTTTCCATACTTCCCGCCAGCGGAAAATTTATGCTTGCCGGAAAAGAAGCTGCGTTGATCGTTCGATTTGTAGGAAATACAATGGGTAAAGGTTGACTGAAAGCAGTCAGCCCGTGGACAGTTATATTCAACAGATCACTCTTTGCACCCACAGGAACCGTGGCCGTTGCAGTGCTCGTGGAGGGCGTGTTTGATGCCGTTAACAGGATGCCGTCCCGGACGGTTACTTGTGGAGAGACACTCCCGGTCTGCATAAGGTTCCCGGTTATGGTGACGACGGCCCCGGTTGTCGCCGGGGAAGGCGTTACGGTGTTGATCACTGGCGCCGGAAAACATGCGTTCCGATAAATATCAATATTGAGCGGAGGAGCACCCGTGGTCTCCCCCAGCACCACATCCAATTTTCCATCGGCATCGAAGTCCGAAATTACCGGCCCGATAAAATAGGAGTATGAAGAATTCCCCGCAAAAGGAGTTCCGGTCATAAAGGAATTGGCATTGAGTATACCGGATGCTGATTGGTTTTGAAAAATGGCCAAGTCGGTACTGCCGGCAACTACGATATCAGGTTTCGAATCGCTATTGATGTCGGCTACAGCGACTTTGCCATGGACATAGCCGAGGGGAGAAGTAAATGTCACGGCGGCGGAGAAGGAAGCTGCACTGAGTGGCCCTGGCGTAGAAATATTTTTGCTCACCAGAACAGTATTGGTACCATATCCATTCCACGCGAGATCCAATTTGTTGTCATTGTCCAGGTCGGCGATGGCCACATAATTAGCACTTCCGCCGACACCCATAACGAAGGGCGTATTGAAGGATAATGTACCGGGGACCGATGTATTCTGAAAAATATAGAATTCAGTATCAAAACCGCTGACAACCGCAAGGTCCAATTTACCATCTCCGTCTAGATCTCCGGTCGATATAGCCCCGGATTGTTGCAGAATACCAAAATCAAAATCCTGGTAAGCAGCAAATTCAATATCTCCAGGCGTACTTAGATTTTGAAAAATTGTAAAATAAGCGCCAGGACCTCCGGAGCTGTTATCCCAGGTCGACATTAATTCGGGACGCCCATCCCCGTCAAGATCGGCTGACTGAATGGGGCCATCGACATAGTTCCACGCTGCCATGTACTGTGCCGGAGCAAACGAAATCGTTCCGGGAACACTGGTATTGCGGAAGATCGCCATCAGGGCAGAAGACGAAGCAGTTCCAACGATGAGATCAAGCTTTCCGTCTCCATCAAAGTCGGTCAGCAATGTATTTCCCTTACCACTGCTATACGTCAGCGGAAAGGAAACTTTGGGAGCAAAAGAAGCCGGAGTAATACCTCCGGAAACCTGAAGGTTCCGCCAAACGGAAACCTTGGCGGTTTGCATTTCGGACACGACAAGATCATTCCATCCATCGCCGTCGACATCGCCGACACTAAAGACAGATTTGTCAACCGATGTAGGATCCAATGGAATGCTGATTTTAGGGGCGAGCGATGCCGGAATAATCCTTCCTCCGAAATCCGAATTGTTATTGAACTGTGGTGAAAAATTCTGGGTTGATTGTGCTGACCGACCGGTCCCTACATCCAATACAGTCACCCTTCCAAACTGCGCTCCTTGCGGAACTTTTACGATGAGTTGCGTGGAAGATGCGGAAATAACCGCTGCTTTAACGCCGCTGAAGAAAACAATGTCTTGGGATGCCGTCGTATTAAAATTATTTCCGGTAATAGTGACGGTTGTGGTATTCGGAATACCCAGCAAAGGTGATATGGATGTAATCGACGGAGGAGTTTGCTGGGCTTGGACATTGACGATTACATTATCCAGGGACCCTGTGTAGGGCAGTCCAGTTGAGCCGGCCAGATATTTTACCCGGATCCTAAACGTGGTCACGGCGGACAAGACCTGTTTCATTTGATCTTTCGTCGGAGCGGCTCCGGCTATTGCACTGACATGCCATCCTACTGCAGTTTCATTTAACGGGATGATATAGGACGACCATGACGTATTTGGCTTTGCTGGCAATTGGTACACAAGCGTTAGGTTGGCGCTGTTGGTGAAGATGATATCGGCGGCCGTATTGTCTGTACCGGTGGTAGATTGCATCAGATCCAGGGTCAGGTTCTGATTGTAAGAAGTACTTAAATTACCATTGAATTTTGCAGGTGCATTGAAATATAGGTTGGTTGCAAATGTGGAGGATGTGGTGAATGAGATATTTCCGGTAGGATTGCCGCCTGCACTATTGTAGGTAACCGCAGAGGTTGAGCCACTTGACACATCAAAGCAGGTCCAGCCATCCGCACTTGAACTAAAGTCACTAATTATCTGGGCTTCTGTTGTCAGGGTCAACAAAACCGCCAAAAAGGAGAGGAGAAGATTCATCCCTGCCGCTTTTGGGAGATTGGTCGTCGTGATCAAAATGCGCTTGACCCTATCCGTCATCATATTTAAACTATTATTTATGTTCTTTTAAGCCTATGACCTGAAAAGTTCCAAATAGCCACCTTGTTTTATCCCAGGAACAAGCGACAACAATAATATCATTTTAATTGTGTTCACGAAAATGGAAAAGCGCGGTAAAATATTCTGTTGGAGGTTGTTCCAATAAAAAATATATTTGTCGTTTCCAGATTGTGGCTCTGCAAAGTGAGGCGATCTCGTGATCCATAGAGAAATTGAAATGGAGGTCACAATGTACACGAAGTACACACAAAGAAATCACCAAATAAAAATACCAAGCTGCGTCGTGCTCCTTGTTAACCGTGGCGGTCTTGGTGACCTGCATTTATATAATTGAAAGATTGATAAGTACACAACGTGCTTTTAAACAAGCAGAATAACTCTTATCTAAATTCGAATTGTGGAAATTAATTGTCTCTATACTACAACAGGATGAATAGGCATGGCATTTCTTTCGCGGCCCGGAATTTTCTGTGCAAGGCAGGCCTAAGTTTGTATTTTCTCCTGGCGGCTCACATGAGTTATGCCCAGGAAAAAAAAGAAACAAAACCCATTCAACTGGACTCTGTCCAGATAATCGGTATCACCCCTTTACCAGGTACCGGAATTTCCAAAGACAGGATATCGGGAAAAGTTCAAATATTTCGTAATGCAGATATCAGCAAAGCGCAAAGCCTCGATCTGCCTGATCTTTTGAATCGAAATGCCAACAACGTTCACCTGAACGATGCCACTGGAAATGCCATGCAGGCCGATCTGAGTTTTAGGGGATTCACCTCCTCTAGTTTGCTGGGTAGCCCCCAAGGCCTGGCGGTCTACAGCGATGGCGTTCGGATCAATGAATTGTTCGGAGATGTTGTGAATTGGGAAATATTGCCTTTTAATGCGATTGCAAATCTGGAATTGGTGTCCGGCTCAAATCCTCTGTTTGGCCTGAACGCTTTGGGCGGCGCTATTTCCATCCAGACCAAATCGGGCTTTACGCACCCCGGTACTGAATTGATGAGCTCCTATGGCTCTTTTGGCAAGTTGAATGTGGCTGCTTCAACGGGAGGCAACAATGGCCGGTTCGGCTATTTTGTGTCGGTAAATCATTTGAATGAAACCGGCTGGCGACAGCATTCTCCTTCTAACGTCGACCAATTTTTCACCAAGCTCTCCTGGAGATTGAAAAAATCAGAAATTCATTTCAGCACCGGTTTTGCAAGAAGTCTGATGGCGGGGAACGGGGACATTCCGGTTCAACTTATGGCCATGCAGCGGGACGCGGTGTTCACATGGCCCGATTTGATGAGAAATCAACTTTTGGCTTTTAATCTTCAGCATCAACTAGCTATTTCTTCAGGCATTCACTGGACCAACAACGTATACGCCCGGGGTTCCAATAACATAACACACAATGGGGATACGGGCACCTACGGAGCGGATGCCACCGGGTATTTAAGAGATCTCAATGCGGATGGCTCATTCGGCCCCTATATCCTTGATCAAAATGGAAATAAGATTGTGGGCACTGCGCAAGACAGCACGGCTATAAATAATGTTACCAGTACAAAGCAGAAAATACTCGGCATTACCTCTCAATTCAGCGACAACAATAAAATAGGAGGTCATGACAATTATCTTCTTGTCGGTATGAATGCGCAAGCCGGACGAGTGAATTTCGATTCTCAGGTTGAATTGGGTCAGTTGTCGGATGACCGTGAATTTATCGGCAGCGGCATTGTGGATGAGACCTCCAGCGTGTCTCTTAAAACTCAAAACACCCAGGCCAGCCTTTATTTCTTCGATTCATTTTCTATTTCCAACGCCGTCACGGCAACCGCATCGGCCAATGCCACGCATTCACAGATTGCATTGATTGATGAAATAGATAAGACAAACGATGCTTCCTCGCTGAATGGGAACCATTCCTTCAATCGATTCAACCCTTCCCTGGGTTTGATTTATGAATTGTCGCATTCCGACAGGTTGTTTTTTACCTATGCCGTCTCCAGCCGTAACCCATCGCCCATTGAACTGGAATGTGCCAACCCCATGGCGCCCTGTCGCCTTCCCAATTCTTTTTTGTCGGACCCCTCATTAAAGCCCGTAGTGGCGAGGACGGCGGAGATCGGTTGGAGCGGGAATCTTAAATCTATTTCATATGAATTAAATGCCTTCACCATTCAGGTAAACAATGATATTTATTTTGTCAGTTCGGGGCCGTCGAGGAATTCAGGCTACTTCGCTAATGTTGGAAACACCCGGCGAGCGGGCCTGGAAGCCGGCATCACAAAAACGTTGGGCATATTCAGATGGCAGGTAGAGTACAGCTATACGCTGTCGACGTTTGAGGAAAACATAACCGTTACCAGTCCCTATCACCCTGACGCGGTCGCGGGGGAGATCAACGTGAAAAAAGGCAATCAAATTCCGTTGATGCCAAACAATCTGTTGAAAATCGGTGCCGACGTAAGCATTCTTAAAAAACTAATATTGGGAGCCGATTTGGTGTACAACGGAAAACAATACATGAGGGGAGACGAAGCAAACCTGTTGGCCCCCCTGGCGGCGTATTATATCGTAATACTAAGAACTCAATACAGGCTAAGTAAAAAACTAAGTGCATTTGCCAAAGTGTATAATTTGTTCAACCGGAAGTATGAAACCTTTGGAGAGCTGGGAGATCCTACCGGCGGAATACCGGCGCTTTCCCATTTAACAGATCCCCGCTTTCGCACGCCGAGCAGTCCAACGTCAATTCAAGCCGGTGTGAGATGCATTTTGTAAAAAAAAGTATCGACATTTTATTGCGGATCTATCACCCTCAACGCTATCTTACCTGTCCGACCCCACCCACTATGCCGATCGTCTGCAAGAACTGCGGGAATGAGTTCGAAGGAGCCTACTGCAATCGCTGCGGGCAATCGGCCGACACGACCGAACTGAATTTGCATTTTTTGCGCGATACGGTTATTCATGAACTTTTACCATTCGACAAAGGAATACTTTTTACGCTGCGGGAACTATTCATCCGGCCGGGACACGCGATACGGGAGTACATCGACGGAAAACGCGTCCGGCATATTAAACCACTTTCCCTCGTGCTGGTCCTGGCAGGAATCTTTGGTTTTCTTTTCCATTATTTTCACATCAGCATCCTGAGCGGCGCGGTGGAGGTAACTTCCTCCGGTCCGGATTCACGGAATGTAATGGCCTACCTGGATGAAATGAACAATTGGATTGCCGAGAATTATGCTCTTGTTTGCCTGGTGCAGTTGCCTCTTTACGCACTCGGAACTTTCCTGATGTTCCGCAAGAAAGGATACAACTATGTTTCTCATTTCGTGCTTAACGCCTATCTGACCGGACAGCGGCTCTTTCTTCGCATTGTTTTCTTTCCCTTGTATTATCTTTCAAATCAATCAGGATCAGCCAAAGTGCTGTCCTCGTTTATCAACCTCGCGGGTTTTGCGCTGACCGTCTGGACGCTCTCCCAGTTTTTCGACAAGGAAAGAAAAATCAATGTCTTTTGGCGTACATTGGGGAGTTACGTAATTTTTTACACGGTGTTCCTGACTCTGACCGGCGGCCTATCCGTGTTGTTGTATTATTATTTTGTTAAGGGCCACCTATAATGTCTTCCACCGCTTAAGGTTGCCAGTGAGGTCCGACAAAAAGCGGTCTTTTGATCACAAAACATAAAAAATGACATATCCGACGAACTCCGACAAAAAGACGGCAAGAATTGCAGGCGCGCTATACCTAATGCTCTGCGCGGCAGGCTTTTTTTATCTTCGGTATGTTCCGTCAAAACTCATTGTGCGGGATGATCCGTCTGTCACCGTCAGTCATATTATCGCTTCAGAGACACTTTTCCGGGTTGGCATTTTGGTAGGAATAATCGGCTATATACTTTTCTTAGTACTGCCGATGGTTTTATATAAATTACTCAGTCCGGTCAATAAAATGCACGCCATACTTATGGTGTCCCTGGCAGTGGTCAGCGTGCCCGTTTCTTTGACAAACCTCCTTAATCAGTTTGCAGTACTGACACTTATTGGCAAAGCCAACTATCTTCTTGTTTTTGAAGCGGAGGAACTTCAGGCCCGGGTCATGTTCTACCTTGATTGTTATCGCAACGGAAATCTATTGGCCTCTGTCTTTTGGGGACTTTGGTTGTTTCCGTTTGGTTACCTGGTATTCAAGTCCGGTTTTCTCCCTAAACTGATCGGCATTCTCCTGATGATGGGATGTTTCGGGTACGTCGCCAATTTCGTGGGTCGTTTTTTAATTGCCAACTACAGTGACCTGGGAATCTCCAGTTATATCACGATACCCGGCAGCCTTGGGGAATTAGGGATTTGCTTGTGGCTTTTGATTAGGGGTGTAAAAACGCAAACCGAGGCGAGTGGCAAATGAAAAAACTAATAAACGAACTATCTTTCAAAACAAGGTATTTGTATTTGAAAAAGGACCGCTTATGATTACGGGATCAGAATCCAGATTGAACTTCTTAAAATCAAATCGATCATACCATGTCACATTCATCACGAAGAGCTTTTCTTACGGCTGCAACATCGTTAGTCATTTTTGGTGCTGCGCGGAAACGGGTTCCTAACACTGAAAAAAAGATTCTTGTTCATCACGTGTTTTTCTGGCTGAAAAATCCAGCCTCGAAAGAAGACCTGGCCAAACTCGCTGAGGGTGTAAGATCTTTGAATAAGATCGAGGCTATCCGGATGATCCACGTAGGCTTTCCAGCGGATACTGAAAAGCGAT